>JAABUQ010000528.1_pt1 | contig 88630 bp, 83 predicted proteins | sample 5560001 | NCBI WGS metagenome assembly JAABUQ01 (sample SAMN10711888, study PRJNA513371) | rock metagenome | isolation source: Antarctica rocks | place: Antarctica: Victoria Land, Finger Mt nord | collected 2015-12-18
CTCAAGGTGACTTCATGTTTATGTGGACGTTTCTGCATCTCTTTCTCCTTGCTTTTTGGGCTTTCTTTCTTCCAGACTCAAGGATAGCAGATTCTTTCACCTGTTGCAAAGGAAGTGTGACAGACTAGTAAGGAAGCATCAACCATTTCGCAGCTCGTGAAATGTGAGCAAACGCTACCGTTGTCACCAAACCTAAGCAAAGCCCAATGGTATCCATCAGAACATACACCGACTTCTGCTTGAGTTGATACACAATAGGGATAAACAAGAAATTGTGCAACAGGTGGATAGTAAAGATCACCAGAGGTTTTGCAACTACTGCCCTCTGCCTCTGTTGCCATACCTGCCATAGAGCGAGGCCCATAAAAGTATAGTTACCTACCCATGCTGTAGGAAAGACCCATTGAGGAGGCCAGAATCTTGGTTTTGGACTATCGTCATACCAGGGTTGTTTTTTAAATGCCCCTCCCAGATAACTGCCTAGAAAACCACCGAGCATACATCCCGAGACAAACAAGCTTGCCTCCCACCAGGAACCTTGAGGCGGCTGAGATAGACCATGCCACTGTCGTTTCATTTCTTGCTCCTCTCTGCTGAGAGATGTTTTTGTGAAGAAAGTTCGTTCCCCGAAGTTCCCTTTTTGTTCATTTTACTTGTAGACCTTATTCTCTAATCATTTAACAAATCATACCAACTAACTGGTTGACCGATATTAGAAGTATAAATAATCTTCTTATATTTGTCAACCAGTTAGTTGACAAAAACAGTGAGGAAAAGAAGCTAGCAGTCTTTAAAGGATCATCGCTACACAAGCCTCTCAGGCGAGTGGACGAACGGCAATCAAGCTGCAGACAATCAATGACTTCACTGAGAGATTGAACTCTCGGTGAAGTCATTAATCGGTTCCTGCTTTCCTGGAGAAAACAGTTGGGGAGAGTCTCTATAAAGCAGGAACCTCTGTTGACGGGTTGTGAGCTATCTCGTTCTTGAGTTGGGTGAGCATATTCATTGCATTGATGGCCGTTGGGAAGCCAGCATAGGGAACTGTTTGTAGAACGACCTCTTCGATCTCTTGCAGTGTGATGCCGACATGCAGGGCCGCCTCCATATGGACACGCAGTTGCGGCTCTCGCCCGCCCAGCGCAGTTAAGGTTGCCACCGTAGCGATTTCGCGTTCACGCAAGCTCATTCCTGGCCGGGAGTAGATATCTCCAAAGGCGAACTCGATAATATAGCGTCCCAGGTCGCCAATTTTATCAACGACCTCCTGACCTGCGTGACCATCGACCTCTTTGAGTCTAGCCAGGCCGCGCTTAAAGCGTGTTGTGTCAGATCCGTTTGTCATGATTTTCCTCCATGCGTGCATAATCTTGAATTTTTGCGGTAATAGCATCCAAATTGCGTTGAAGTTCATCCATGTGAGACTCTACAGTCTGTCGATGGGCTTCTAAGAGAGCTCGTCGCTCGGAAATTGTTGCCTCGCCCCTCCGCCGCAGTTCGGCAAACTCCTGCATACGACGGATGGGCATCCCTGTCGTTCGTAGCCGCGTTAGAAATTCGAGCCAGGCGAGATCCTTCGCCATGTAACGACGATGGCCGCTTGCTGCGCGGGCGACCGGATCGAGCAATCCAACGCGCTCATAATAGCGCAACGTATGCGCGCTCAGGCTTGAGAGATCGGCAACTTGCTCAATTGTGAGTAATTCGCTATCCATCTAGACAGTGTAGAACTTAGAGCGCGCTCTAAGTCAAGGGGAATTTTTCTTACGTGTAGGGATAGTGCCTCGTCCATGCTGTCATGGGCATGTTCTCAAGCTGGTTACCAACGACAACCGCGAGAAATTGTCGCTACATGCTCTTCTCGGCGGGCGGACACGCGGGCGAACTCTCTCGTTTGAAAAAGCTCACTCTCTATGTTATGATTCATCCAACTAGTTGATAGACAAAGAGGGGCGTATCATGAAGACGACTTTTGAGGCGCGGCGAGAGAAGCGGAAGGAGCGAGGGCAGGAGGGGGAGATGCATACATCGGTTGGAGATGAGCGGCGGAGGGCGCTTATTGAGGCGGCTTATTACTTGATTGCCGAGAAGGGGATCGGCGGGCTGCGCATTCGGGATGTGGCGGCGGAGGTGGGGGTGAATAATGCCACGCTGCACTACTACTTTCCCACGAAGGAGAGCTTGATTCTGGGAGTGGTGAAGACGCTGGGCCACCAGTTTGCGACGACGCACGAGTTTGAGGCAGGCGATGAGGGGGATATGGAACGAAAGGCTGAGACGCCACGCGAGCGTATGCAGGGCTACTTCACAGACCTGGCCTATCAACTGCATGCTACACCGGAGCGCTTTGTGGTGATGAACGAACTGTATTTGCATGCTCCACGTGATCCTGAGATTACGCGGGCATTGGATGGAGATGTCGAGTGGTCACAGTATCTGAAAGATATTCTCACTGAAGGCGTGCGCGCTGGCGAGTTCCGTGCCGACCTGGATGTGGAACACACAGCACTGACGATCATCGCCTTCTGCAAAGGCATTCCTCTACTGATTCATGCGTCCAAAGGGGACGCGGACGCGACGGTGACACAATTCGAGCGCGCGTTCTTTGCTCTGGCGCTCGTTGACGGGAAATAGGAAAACGGTGTGATACTCAGTTTCGTTGTACCATCGACGTTGTTTTTTCTTTGCCTTGTGGTGCAGTGCCCCAGACAGTGAGTAAGCACCAGACGCCTACAAAATCGGGCTGCTGCATCTCTAGAAGCATTTGCTGATAGAGCGTTTCGTAATCTTCGGGAAATTTTGTCCATTTCTGCATGAAAGGGATGGTTACACGCATCATGTGTTTGACATCTTCGAAGAAGAGCGCCATGCCAGGAGAGCCAACACGATATTCTATTGCATAGTTGCGCGTCTGGACGTTTTGCACTCCAGACTGGTGTAGAGCACGAGACAGTTCTTTTGTGACGCCATCGGGTCCTGAAGAGAAGAAATGGCCGGCATTGACAAATGCCTGCTGGAGCTGGTTGTAGATGGTAGTAAATGCGGGCGTGTTGCCCTCGAATATCTCTGCCTCTGTCAGCCGAATAATTCCTCCTGGTCGGCTCACGTACTGAAGTTTTTGCAGCAAATTGGGCCAATCCCAGGTGCGTATGTAGCTCATGCCAAAGCGTTGATTGACAAGATCAAAATAGTTCGGTGGGAATTCGAGCATACTCAGCGCATCCATCACATGAAACTCGACCCGATCATTCACCTGCTGCTCCACGGCCTGAGAACGCGCGTAGTCAAGCAGTGTTTTGTTGATATCAGCGCCGACGAGCAGAGTGATCGCGGGATATTCCTTAGCTACCTGGATGAGCCAGCCTCCAGTGCCACAACCAACATCAAGCACTCTGTGCAGATTTATGGTTTCGGGCTGCTCCGGAAAAACTCCGCCCATACTCGCAGTCACAAGTCTATCCTGTCCTTCCAGGCGCGTAAGTTCTTCCTGATGCGAGGAATCTCGTACCACATAGGTGCTTGGATGCTTTTGACGAGGACTGGGGGAGGTAGACATAAGCGTGCGTACTCCTTGCTTGCTCTTCTTTCTGACAGTGCTGTTGATATTCTATCGCACAGCCTTAGAAGGTATCCGCTCTATTGTACACGAGCAGAGAGGACATGTCGAGAGCGTCTCGTTCGTGTTTGATTTACTTCTTTGCCGCCGTAGTGCCCCAGGCGGTAAGAAGGCTCCATTTTGCTACAAAGCCAGGTTGCTGGATTTCAGTAAGGGCTTGCTGGTAGATCTGCTCGTAATCATTCGGCACCTGCGTCCACTTGCGTAAGAAAGGCTCAAGTGTGCTGTATGCATGTTTCATGTCTTCGTAATAGCGTTGCCCCTCGACGGTGCCAGCATGATATTCGGACATATAGGCACGGGTCTGGACATTTTGAAGTCCGAATTGGTGCAGTAGACCTTCCAGTTGGCTCGTGACTCCATCGCCTTGTGGAGCAAAGGATTGTCCAGCCTGATAGAGCGCCTGTAGGAGCATCTGACAGAGACGGATCAGGGCGGGGCTATTGCACTCGGCGGTCAAGCCCGATTCTGTCAGACGTATCACTCCACCCGGCTGCGTCACACGCTGAAGCTCGCTTAAGACGTTGGGCCAATCCCATTTGCGTAGATAACTCAAGCCGAAGCGCATGTTGACCAGATCAAAAGAGTCGGTGGGAAATTCGAGTGGACGTAGCGCGTCCATAACTTGAAACTCCACCCACCCAGCCACCTCTGCATTCTGAGCCTGTGAACGCGCATACTCAACCATTTTGCCGCTTATATCTATCCCCACAGCCCGTTTTACATTTGGATAGAGCCTTGCCACCTCAATCAGCCAGCCTCCTGTTCCACAACCAACATCGAGCACGTGCTGAAAGACGGTCGGATCAGACTGCTCTGGTAATACTCCGCCCATACTCGCGGTGATCATCTGATCTTGAACCTGCAGGCGTCTTATCTCTTCTCTATTCGCGCGGTCCTGCACAAAATAGGTACTTGGCTGCTCGCGGCGGGATTCTGGGGAGTTTGACATAAGTTCGCATGCTCCTTGCTCGCTCTTTCTCCTGATAATGCTGTTGACATCCTATCAAACAGCATAGGAGATACTTGCCTTATTATACCTGAGCAGATAGAACATGTCGAGAGTATTTTGTTCGTGCTAGATTTACTTCTTTGCAGTGGTAGTACCCCAGGCGGTGACCAGGCTCCATTTTGTTGTAGAATCAGGTTGCTGTATTTCGGTCAGGGCTTGCCGGTAAATCTGCTCGTAATCGTCGGGGACCCGCGTCCATTTGCGCATAAATGGCAAGAGATTGCGATATATATGCTTCACATCTTCGTAGAAATAGTTCCCTTGAGGAGTGCCAGGATGATACTCTGACAGATAGGTGTGTGCTTGTGCGTGAGTAACACCTGCATATTGAGCGAGCAACTGAGCAAGTTCATTAGTCACACCCTCCATCGTAAAGGAATGTCCAGCCTGATAGAGTGCGCGAAAAGAGAGTTCGCCAAGACGCACTAAAGCTGCACTATTCGTATCCACACAGAGATCGGACTCGGTGAGACGGATCACGCCACCTGGCTGCGTCACACGTCGGAATTCACTCAAAATGTTGGGCCAATCCCATTTACGCAGATAGCTCTGTCCCAGGCGCATATTAACCAGATCGAAAGAATTGTCGGGAAATTCGAGTTTGCCCAGCGCATCCATGACATGAAACTCGACTCGCTCTACGACCTCTTTCGCTTGAGCCTGAGAGCGCGCATACTCGATCATCTTGCTGCTTACGTCTATTCCCACCGCTCGCGTGACACTCGGATAGGCCCTCACTACCTGCATCAACCAGCCGCCCGTTCCGCATCCAACATCAAGTACACGCTGAAAAGTCGTCGGATCAGGCTGCTCCGCCAACACACCGCCCATACTCGCAGTCATCATCTGATCCTGAACCTGCAAACGTTTGATCTCATCTTTATTCGCACGGTCCTGCACAAAATGCGTACTGGACTGCTCACCACGCGATTCTGGATACGTTGGCATAAGCTCATTTGCTCCTTACTTGCTCTTCTACCCACTAGTACTGTTTCCATCCTATTAAATAGGATAGGAAGTGTGCACTTCATTATACTTGAGCAGGTGGAGTCTGTCGAGAGCATCTTGCTTGTTAAAAAGAATAAGAAAAAGCATGGCGAGGAATCTGCTAATTATGTAGGACATGCGCTTCAAGTTCGGCAACCACCACGAGAAAACCAACTAACACGCAACCATCCCATACAGGTAGAGAAGGAAGAAATTTCCTCTCTACCTATCAGGTCCTTGTAGCACCTTGGAATTTACCTAAAAGAGTCTACCTTATAAGTGGGAACATGAGATGACGGCCGGATGTTATACCCATAGTCGGCAGTAACATATACGATATGTTTCAAGATGAAAAGAGTGGTGGGATTGTACGGGCCGGCAAAGCCACTGGAAGGTGGCTGGTATGGAGTCGTCGTCGGTATAGAGGTAGAATCATCCTCTAAGGAATAGGCGGTATCGCCTGGTGCTGCAATGCCACCAGCAGGACTACCAGTGACGGTTTTCAGGAGTGTTCCACTCGCATTATAGACCTCTACTGAAGATGTTATTTTAAGGTTAAATGACTGATAACCAGCTTGTGCGCCAAAAACATACACATTTTGCCTAATATTTCGTATCACTGGAGGCCCTGGAAAAAGCTCCGGCGCGTGCCAGATACCATTTGGCACATCTAAGGTGTAGCTGAGCGAAGCTTTTATCGGAAAGAAACCACCGGCGGCACCAATGCCTCCTGCATCGCTGTCCGGGGCAGCCACTATAATTGAGGTGTCCGGTTCTTGTATGGTCCTGGTGACTGATGAAATTGGACTGTCCTTCGCACTAGTGATTGAAGGGCTTGCAGCATGTGCAGGTCTGAGCGTGTAGCCACTGGTCCCCACACCAACGATAGTAACAAGAAGGAGAAGTGCGAGGCGCACCACTACGATACCGCGTAACTTTTGTCGCATTATAACATCCTTTTCTGAATGTATCTACTATCCCTTCAACAAATCAAATGCGATGCTGACAAGGTTTAGAATAGGTAAAAAGCTTTGGAATATACTTCACGTGATTGACGGTTCATCTAACCTTTGACTAGAAGTACTGCTTATAGTATGCAGCAATGATGGCTGTTGATATAATGCCAGTAGCTAATCATTTACTTGCATTTCACTGATCATTTGCGAACAATAGCTAATCATTCACTTGCTCTTCGGCGATTCTGCCTTTATTAATACGTTGAATGACAAGATTTACGAGAAAGTTTGCGGTCGCCTTCTTCAAACGCATATTGATAGATCACTCTAAGAAATGGGAAGGAAGAAGAGAAATACTAGCATGAATGAGATTGGGCAAAACATACGGAGAGAGCGAAATCGACGCTCCTGGACACAGAAGTATGTGGCACAAGCAATCGGTACGACGGAACAGAATGTGAGTCGATGGGAGCGGGGGCAGACAGTTCCCGATACCTATTATCGCCAGAAACTATCCGAGTTCTTCGGTCTTAGCGCTGAAGAGTTCGGTTTTTTTTATGATGAGAAGAAGAATACGCCTGAATCAGGGATTCCCAAAGACGAGAAGCCAGAAATGGATGCGAGCCAAGATAGAGAAAAAGGGAGAACGCTTCCACCACCACAAGCTTCTCCACAATCGAGCTGGTTGCGACAACCTGGATGTTTACTCATTGTGCTTATTGTTTTTCTTATTCTCTCTGTTAGTCTCATTGCTACAAACGTGTTCTTAATCGCAAATAACGCGCAGAGTAGTCGGGCTCCAGCGACTAGTACTACAGAGCAAGAGCATAATTCTTCTGATGATCAAGTAGACGGATGGTACGCAAAGGGCAATGTTCTTACTATGAAGACGAGTACCGATGTTGTCAAGGAAGGTTCGCACTCGCTCAAAATAGCGCTTTATTCACGCAATAACCATGATTTTCCATTTGTCGCGCGACAGCTTTCCGCGTCTGACAACGTGCATGCAGGTCAAGTTATTAGCGTTTATCTTTATACATCAAAGAGTGCAGCTACAGTAGGAGCATCAATATTTGCTGTGGATGCAGGAGGATCTCAGTGGTGGAAAGACAAAAAAGCCGTGCATATTCCACAAGGAGTCTGGTATTCTATTAGCTACAAAGTCCCTGCCTCATTTCCTGGTCCCGCCAAGCAAATTGGCATTCAATTTGATACTAAACCGCTTAATATAGAGAGTATCGTCTATATAAGTACTATGCATTGGAGTTCGTAATGCTCACACCAGGTATGCTGCAAAGAGAAATAGTTTATGGTAGGCTAAAGAGAGAAGTGTGATCACGGGAAAGAGTAAAGAACAACACGATCAATAAAATACCATCTTCTTGCTGATAAAGGTTTCCGAGAAAGTAGGGGTTATTTCATGAAATCCTGGTCTGATGAATACGTGCATGCAAACAGTATCCGCATCCACTACTATCGCACAGGTGGCGCAAAGCCGCCGCTACTACTTTTACACGGCATAACCGATAGTGGACTGTGCTGGACACGTGTCGCCAGAGCGCTGGAGGATGAGTATGATGTGATCATGCCAGATGCGCGTGGGCATGGCTTCTCGGATGGACCCGAAACGGGTTTCTCGATCGAGATTCTGGCTGAAGATGTGGCCGGGCTGATTCAGACACTACAGCTCCAGCGGCCCTACATCCTGGGGCACTCAATGGGCGCGTTAACCGCTAGCGTTCTAGCGGCACGTCATCCCGATATTCCCCGTGCGATCCTGCTAGAAGATCCTGCCTGGCGCACCTCCATCGCTGCATCGCCGAACAACGAAGCCGATCAGAAGACTAAGCCCAATCCCTGGCTACAGTGGCTCCTGCCTGTACGTGCGATGCCACGAGAAGAGCGTATTGCAGCCCAACGCGCGCGTTCCCATTGGGTGGATGAAGAATTAGAGCCCTGGGCTGACTCGAAGGACCAGTTCAATCTAGCCATTGTCGAGCACAATGATGTCGATATCAAGCTGCGTGTCACCTCCTGGCGCGACTCTGTGCCTCGGATTTCATGCCCAATCCTTCTGGTAACGGCCGATCCTGAGCGTGGTGCAGTTGTGACCGAGCAAGTTGCCCAGGAGGCATCTCGGCTCTGGCAGCATGGTGAAATCATACATATCCCTGACGCGGGACACAATATCAGGCGCGAGCGATTCGAACCTTTTATGGCCACAATCAACAACTTCCTGCGGCAGCACTAAATCGGCTTATTGCCTTCCGATATACCAACACCATGAAAAACCAGGTCTAGAGCACGCTTGAAGTCGTCCAGGGGCGTTTCTGAGACTGGTTTCATGAATAGCTGGTAGAAGATGGTGCCACTGAGCACATCCAGCAAAGTATTGAGATCGATGTCAGGGCGGATCTCACTGCGCGCCTGCCCCCGCTTCAGCACTTCTGTGAGAGTTGCGTACAGGGGAGCGGCATACTTCGACCAGTAGCGTTCGGCGAGGGGAGGGTTATTTGAGAAGGTGCCGATGAGCAGGGAGAGCATCTGTCGTTCAAAGGGAGCCTGAGCGTCCTTTACAAACGCCTCAACCCATAAAAGAATATCTTCGCGCACACTCCCACTGTCCGGCACCTCCGGCTGATGCTTCACGCTCGCCAGCGCATCCACCACCAACTCTTCTTTTGAACTCCAGCGCCGGTAGATAGTTGTCTTGCCCACCCCCGCGTGCGCTGCCACCGCCTCAATACTCATACGCTCATACCCCGACTCGGCCAACAGTTGAAGAGTAGATTGAAGGATGGCCTCATGCACCTGCGTGCTGCGTGGTCGCCCCGGCGATCGCTCAAGTTTCTGCTGAGTAACCTCTCCATCCATATATCTGTCCCTCTCTTTCTACGTAAAAGGCTGCCGATCCTTGTGGGATTGTGAGTTCGGAGCGATATTGTTTGTGCAAGTATCTTACATGTAAACGCTCTATACAGCAAGCCTTTTGTAGATCTGGGATCAGTACATATCGCCCCCGCGTAGCGACAATCCCTTGCGGTTGTCGCTACGCGGGGGATCATATCTGCACCCTTCAGCCGATGGCTATAAAACGGTACGATGAACAGGAAGGAGTGCTTCATCAGAAGCCAATTTGACCAGTTTGGCGCTACCCTCCCACAGCTCTCTAGCTTTATCAAGATCGTACGACTCCTCAGATGAAGGGACTTCGTTGAGGCCGGAGAAGTATTTTCCTGTCACGTTCGTTAGCTGGGGATCAAGGACGAGTCGTGCCAGGTACTTACCGGAAGTGCTGGCGGTGTTGATATCTAAGCCGGACAGGCGCATAAGGGGCACGAGAGGTAGCATGATTTTGTTGAAAATGAAACGTGCCAGAGGGGGCCAATCGCGGCTCAGGCCTGTACCAGGCATGCCACCAGGATTGAAGGCGTTGACGGTAAGAGACTGCTGCTCCGTGCTATCACCTTCACCCTGAAGACGGCGGGCAAGCTCATATGTGCAAAAAATATTGCACAGTTTAGAGGTTGTGTAGCGCCTGCGACCTATGAGACCTGGACCATCAGCTTGTTCCGCTGGATCTAGATGCTTCTCCGGCCAGGCCAATGCTTCAGGACTTCTATAACGAGGGGCGGGCATACCAGTTCTCTTCGTGGGATCGTGCGTGTCGCTGCTCACAAAGATGATCCGAGCTGGAGCAACCAGATGTCGCTGCAACAGGTTGACCAGCAAAAAATGTCCAAGATGATTGACGCCGAAGGTCGTCTCGAAGCCATCCTTCGTATACGTCGTGCCGCTCACAATTTGAATGCCCGCGTTACACACCACCGCCTGTAGAGGTGGCAGCTCACGCTCAGTAAATGCCTGTACGAATGAGCGTACCGAATCCAGCGAAGCCAGATCCAGAGGCATCACCTCAATTTGCGCATGATCCGTCTCCTTGATCAGCCTCTGCACCGCCTCCTGTGCCTTTTCCTGACTACGACTGGCAATAATCACATGCCACCCCTCATAAGCAGATGCAATCGTCCGGGCACACTCATATCCCAGCCCGGTGTTGCCACCAGTAATAATAACTGTTTTATTCGTTACTCCCGATTGAGAAGCCATAGCGTTGAATCCTACTTTCATCTTTCAAAGACAAGGCTCAAACATTTGACGAGAACATTAAGATACGATACGTATTGTTATTATACAAAGGTTTAGTTGTTCTTGTCAAGTAGCGAGGTACCACGACAACATGACGTCAGGCGTAGGCATCACGACAACTGTGAGCGTTTGTCCCTGTACGAAGTAGAGTGTGGCACTTCAAAGTCATACCGAACCTATCTGGTCCCTTAGCTGGTCGCCTGATGGACGTTACATTGCCTCGGGCAGCCATGACGGTTCGGTTCGTGTATGGGATGTTGGAACGGGAAATAACGTCTTCACCTACCACGACTACGAAGCACAAATTGCGGCAGTCGCCTGGTCTCCTGATGAACGTTCTGTCGCCTCCGGGGGCGACGCGACGACCGTACAGGTATGGAATGTAAATTAAGCACGTCAAAACAGCTTAATTACACAAGATATAGAAATATGTAGAGTTAAGTTTTTCTTGTCACAAAACTGCTCGTATATTCGTGTTGCCTCTAGCTATACTAAAAGTAGCCCATTATTAAACCTATGCTGAATAGATCAGTAATTTGTGAGAAAGGGAAAAAGTATGAGTAGAGAGCCATTTCGACCAGATAGAAGAAGGCGTATTGACCCTACAGAAGAACCTACGATTACTACAAGCAGAGATGCACTTTCAATAAATGAAGTGCCAACCGATGCTGTAGGACAACCTGCTTTTAGAACAAGCAGAGCTGCTGCTGAGTCAATTAGAGAACAAGCTTTTTCACTTGACCAACCCTTCGTCACATTAACAGGTCCAACAGCCCTTTCACCCTGGCGCGCTCAACTCGTAGCCCTGGCGCGTATCACCTTTGGCGTCATATGGGCGATTGCCGCGTGGCTCAAATGGCAGCCGGCATTCATCAATTCATTTAAAGATCAGGTTACAGGAGCTAGCGATAAAGCCTCGCCCGTCGTTCAAGGGTGGATCGCGTTCTGGGGCAGCCTCGTGGGTACGAATCCACATCTCTATGCCTACCTGCTCGCATCTATAGAAACGGCGCTTGCTGTCTTTTTCATCTTTGGCCTCTTCACCAATCTGGCGTGTATTGTGAACGTCATTCTCTCGCTAGGTATCTGGTCCGTTGGAGAAGGCTTCGGGGGGCCACTTGAGCCGGGGAAGAGCACTGATATTGGACCCGGAATTATGTATGCTGTTGTGGCAGCTCTTCTGCTCGCAGTCGCTGCCGGTCGCTACTATGGACTGGATCTCTGGTTAACTCCTCGATTAGGACCGCTTAGCTTCCTGGCGTCTGGCCCTGCGTGGAATAGACGACGAAGAGTGTAAATATAACTGATTTAATTATACATAGGTTACGATCTGGAGAGTTGGTATGCAGCAGTTCTCCAGATCGTAACCTATGTACAAAACATCCTCGCCAGCTCTGTGTCTCTTGTCATTCTTAAATTCGTGTATATATAATGAATACATCGTCGTCTTTTCCGACGATGTATATATAAGGAGATGTATTTATGGCTCAGAATAGAACCAACGAGAGTCTTGCATTTGCAACGTTTTCTCAGACGGAACAAGCAGAGCAGGCAGTAGAGGCGCTTCACGACGCCGGCTTCACAACCGATCAGATTCGCTATTCCAAACAATTCACCAACAAAGATTTCCTGACCAGCATCAAAGATCTACTTATCTTCCCCGATGAGCGGCAGGATGAGTCAGAAGACGATATTTTGACCATGTTACAAAATATGGGCATCTCGCAAGAGGAGATCCAATATTATACTGATGCCTACGCTAACGGCAGCTTCGTCGTCGTCGTCCGCCCCGATGGACGCGACCAGCAGGTCGAAACGATTCTGCGCGACAACAACGGCTCCGGCTACCGCGGCCAGTAGTCCACAAGCTTAGCACAGATAAACAAAAAGAGGAGTGAATACTATCAGCATTGATGGTGTTCACTCTTTCTCGTTTGTTTGCTATAATTGAAGAGGTACAACTGTCATATGAAACAGATAATACATTATTTGATAGAAGGACACGGAGAGTAATTAAATGTCAACTTCTCAGGACCCGCATAAAAGCGAAAATCCCAGCACGTATGTCATCCTGGATGCAAAAAGCAAGAGAGAGCTCAGCCGCTTGATCGTCCAGGATCAGATGCTCACGAACTCGATGGGCGGCGTATTGCCGGAGCAAGAGAATGTCAACGCATTCCAGCGAGTGCTTGATATCGCCTGTGGCCCTGGTAGCTGGGTTATTCAGGCTGCACAGAACTATCCGAACATGTCGCTCATTGGCATAGACATCAATGCGCGTATGATCGAATATGCACGCCAGCAAGCAGACGAGGCCGGGCTAACAGGACGCGTCGAGTTTCATGTCATGGATGCGCTGCGCCCGCTGGCATTTCCAAACGATTTCTTCGATCTGGTCAACCTTCGTGCCGGCATTGGCTGGATACGCACCTGGGAATGGCCGCATGTGATCAGTGAGATCTTACGTATCACACAGCCAGGCGGTGTGGTTCGGCTCACCGATGGCGACGCGCTTCAACAGACGAGCAGCCCGGCAGAGAAGCGCCTCTTAGAGATGGGTCGCAATGCTCTCTTTCAATCTGGTCATCTTTTTAGTCAGGAGAGCGTTGGCCTGAATGACGACCTAGCTCCTTTGCTCACTCGCTATGGTTGCCAGCATGTACAGGTGAAGAATCACGCTCTGCACTATCAAGCGGGCACAGAAGCAGGAAAGGCATACTGCGAAGACTGGAAGCTAGCACTACTGAACGGTCGTCCCTTCATCGAGAAGTGGAGCGGCGACTCCGACGATTACGAAAAACTCTATCAGCAAGCGCTTGTAGAGATGCAACGGCCCGACTTCTCCGTCAGCTGGAATTTCACTACCGCCTGGGGTTATAAAGCATCCGTAGCCCAGCCAATCTCAGGAGTGCAATGAAATCCAGCATGAAACACGTTTTGCAAGATCTTGCATTGGTGGATGTGCCGAAACTTATTGATGCCAGCCAGGTAGCATACGCCACTTTTCGCAGCACATTTCCCGATGGGATGCTGCACGACGAGCCTGGGCTGCTCTGGTTCGAAACTGGTGTGCCGCTTTATGTTTTTAATGGAGTGCTGCGTACGCAGTTGGAGGCAGATAGGCTTCCAGCAGTGGCAGACCGCATGTTTGCTCATTTTCAGAGTCGCCAGCTGCCCTTCGAGTGGAATGTGGGGCCATCTTCGCGGGCACAAAATCTGGACCAACTCTTGCTCGATCGTGGGATGACTCATGAGGAAGATGAGCCAGGCATGGCAGTGGATCTCTACAAGCTTCACAAGGAAGTTGCGGACGTGCCCAACCTGGTCATCCAGGAGGTGAAAAGCGATGAGCAGTTGCGGCAGTGGTCGCGGACATGGGCCAGCGGCGCGCCTGTAGAGGTCGGCGAACACTGGTATACACTCTACAAAGGTTTGAAGCTGGATCAAGATAGCCCGGTACATTTCTATCTTGGATTGTTGGATGACGAGCCGGTGGCTACCGTCACGCTTTTCTTCGCGGTGGGCGTGGCCGCTATTCATCACGTGGTTACTACTCCGAAAGTTCGCCGCATGGGCATCGGCGCGGCGATGACGCTCAGAGCGGCACAAGAGGCTCGCCGCCACGGTTATCATATTGCTGTTCTTACTGCCTCATCGCTTGGAATCAATATCTATCGCCGCATGGGCTTCCGCGAATACGGCATGTTCAGCACTTACGTATGGGAACCTTCAACGAGCTAGAAAGATACAATGTTCTATGCAAGAGATTTCCCTGTCAGCCTCATTAGGTCTTCCAAACGCCGATGCAGCTGTACGAGAGCTTATTCGCGTGTATGAAGAGTCCTTCCCCGAACAGATTGTTAGCTACTATGTCGAAGGTAGTTATGCTGATCACAGCTACATGGCAACCAGCGACATCGATTTAACCATCGTTTTTCACCCACATGTAACTGACAAAACGCGTCAAGAGGCAAGGCAACTCTGGTCAACCAGCCCCCGCGTAAGTACAATGGAACTAGACATTACTGTTGTGGATGAAGAGAGCTTGCGCGGTGGTATGGACCCTATGCTGAAACTTGGTAGCCAACTCATCTATGGTACAGACATTCGCGACAAGTATCCTATTCTACCTATCGCCGAGTGGGCGCGCCAACGCATGCATGCGGCCTACTGGTTGCTCGGGGCCGTCTACCAGCGTCCTCTGCCCGTTCGCCAGCCACTATCTTTCCCAGATGCTCAAGGTGAGTTTTACGGGTACGCCAACCGTTCAGTCCGCTTGCCAGATGGTCGGGAGGTTGCAAGTACACGTAATCTAATACGCACAATCGGCTGGGCAGCGACTGCGCGGCTGGCTTTAGAGGCTGGTCAGTATGCTGTTAGAAAAAGAGCCTGTGTGCAACTCTATCACCAGTATATCAACGATGAATGGTCCTCGTTTTTAGAGGATCTTACTGCCTTTTGTCAACAGAAGTGGCATTACCTGCTACCAGAGACAGAGGTTGATCGTCAGCATCTGCGCTCCTTGTGTGAACGTGCCCTGGATTTCGAGGAGCACTTTCTGACACGTTACAAGCCATACTTGCTCACCCAGCTCCAGTCGAATGAGCAAGAACATAGGCAGTTCGCGCACTGGATACAAGAGCAACTTCCATTGGACGATGCGGAGATACGAGAAGTCCTCCAATCCTCCTCTAGCAAAAGTACCAAAAGTGGTCTACATTTAGAGTAGCGACGTATACACTATTAACTCCAACTTCTTTGCTCTACAATCTAAAAAAAGAGAATCGAGTGGACTTCAAGAGGATGCATATAGAAACAGGGAAAACTCAGATTTCTACTACCAGAGGAGCGCGCAATCCTTACAAGGGTCTGCACGCCTTCACTTCTGATGATGCCGACGACTTTTTTGGGCGCAGCGCTTTCGTCGATGAACTCGCACTTTTAATAGAGAGCATGCCGACGCGTGAGAAGAAGGGCGATTCGGGTTCGCGCCTGCTCGCGGTGGTCGGGCCAGTCGGGACGGGCAAATCGAGTGTTGTGATGGCGGGCTTACTACCGCTCTTACAGGCGGGCGGCGTATTTGACAGCGAGGACTGGATCTACCTGAATCCTCTCGTTCCAGGAGAACATCCCGTCGAGTCTCTAGCGCAGACGCTACACACCCACCTTCCAGAGAAGGATCTTCAGACAATACGCAACGATCTGCAAGATGTGGCAGGACTCCACCTCTATAACGCCGACCTTCTCAAGCGAGCCGGAGCCGACAGTACTCATGTTGTGCTTGTGATAGACCAGTTCGAGGAGATCTTCACCCTCACTGACGAAGAGGCAGAGCGGCGACAATTCGTCGATCTACTCATGCGTGCCTGCATGCAGCAGGAAGGTCCGCTCATCGTCATCCTCACCCTGCAAGCGGATTTCGTGCCTCGCCTGGCAGAATATCCCGACCTTGCCGCGCTCGTACAACAGCACCAAGCTACGCCACCAGTCCCAACATCAGACGAACTGCGGGCCATGATTGTCCAGCCCGCCAGGCTACCCGACGTATCCGTCGGCTTCGAAGAAGGTTTAGTAGACACCCTGCTCTCCGATGCGCAAGGGCTCCCCGAAGTCCTGCCAAAGCTCCAATTTACTCTTTTCGAGCTCTTCCAACGACGCACAAACAACCAGTTAACGCTCCGAACCTATCGCGAACTGGGTGGCCTCAAGGGAACACCGGCACCGAGTGCACGCCATACCTCAAGCAAGCAAGAGCCAGCTTTCTTACAGACCAGGGCAACTCGCCGCCCCAGTCGCACGCTACTCAACCTCGCCGTCATCGCGCTCCTACTCATTGCACTACTGGGCGCGGCCGGCGAATACTATGTTAATCGCCAACCCTCGCCACTGCTCGTCACCAACCTTTCCAATAGTGGAACAGGCTCTCTGCGCTGGTGCATGGACAACGCCCCAACAGGCAGCACAATCACATTTGATCCACGCGTGAAAGGGACGATTACGCTAACTGGCCGTAGTCTCACGATGCAGGCGGGTAAAGAGTTGACTCTAAACGGGCCGGGCGCGGAACGGCTAACCCTACGCAGCAGCGATGCAAGACCCGTGCTTGTCGTGCCCGCAAAATCTACTCTGACAGTTTCAAGGCTGAGCTTTCAGGGCGGCAAGCAGGCAAAACAGAGTATTCTCTTGAATTCCGGCATGCTCACCCTCAATCATAGCAGCATCTCCGGCAATTCCTCTTCCGGCGATGGCGGGGGCATCACTTCTACTGATGGTACGCTCATCCTCAACTATAGCAGCATCTCCGGCAATTCAGCTGAGAACAATGGTGGTGGCATCTACTTCTTTCATGGAACGCTCGCACTCAACAATAGCACGATTATGCAGAATACGTCCTCAACTGGCAATGGTGGTGGCATTTACTTCTTTGCCGGCACGCTCACAATGAGAAATAGCACGATTGCTCGCAACTCGTCTGCGGCTGGTGGTGGTATCTACTCCTACAATAATACTCTATCTCTTCTCAATGACACTATTGCTGACAACTCGGCCACAAGCAATGGTGGTGGCATCTTCTCTTATAACAGTAAGATCACGCTGGATAAGAGTACCGTCTTTCACAACACGAGTGCGAGTAACGGTGGAGGCATCTCCATCAACGCACCGGATTCACCTACAGATATACGCGATCATCCCGTCGTATTGGAGAGAAGTATCATAGCGGGAAATCGCGGCAACCAAGATCTCGACGTGTCCGGAACAGTCATTTCAGGTGGTTATAACCTGTTTGGACATTTCGCCGGTGCGAACTTTCTTGATCCGCAGAGGCTGCACGGCACAGATAAAGAAGTCAACGAGCTCAACGATTTGCACATAGACAATACGCTGAATGAGAACGGCGGCACGACGATGACGCATGCGTTACTGGTAGGAAGTCCAGCCATAGATGCCATTCCTACAAGCGCCTGCGATCTAAAAACGGCGGATACAGACCAGCGCGGCGTAAGGAGGCCGCAGGGAGAGGCGTGTGACATTGGAGCATACGAATATCAAGCACGATCCTAGTAAACTAATATACGCCTCCCCAACACAAAGAACCATCTAGAGCCCGCTGCTTTAGCACGCCGTCTGCCCTAAAAGCCAATTATCCACCCAGAGCCCGCTGCTTATGACGTTTGACTATTGAGTCCAGCCACCCCTAGAGCCTGCTGATTAGATCAGCCAAATCCACGCTTCAGCACTGCATGCTTCTAGCTGAATTCAAAAGTCAAACAGCATGGGCACGCCGTATCCTTCCATCGAGAACTCCCCGCTTCAGCACTGTACAGTCATGGCTGGACGAAAAAGGCAAAGAGTATCATCGCGTTTCAATACACATCCAGGCAGGCAGAGCCGCATTTTTCAAAGAAGGATACAAGCAAGTGACGATCCGTGTTTGCATGGAGAACGAGGAAGCGGCTCACCTTTCCAGATGCCGCAAAGCGTGGTCCCTACACGACCAAGCGACAATGAATTGCTTCATCTGCGTAGAAAAATTAATTATGGAGATTTATTGGAGGTTGATGAATCTCAAACCGGCTTGGGCTCCTCATCCTGTTTAGACTGCTACCCTTCCAGTATAGCCTCTGAAGCCGATTTATGCAAGAGTTTGCGCGGGGCTATTTTTTGAGAGCGTTTTTTGGTGGAGAAAAGCGGACTCAGAATGGCCGAATTCTTCTAAATCGGCCTCCAGAGCCATGCGCGGGGCCGAGCTCAAGACATCGAGTATCGAGGCCCGCGATCCTTTTTTTGTACTTACAACCCTTTTAATTCTGTAGTATATTTTCTAGTACATTCTACTCTTTCTTTTGTACCTCCTGCTGCCGTAACAGGAAACGCTGTATCTTGCCGCTTGGCGTTTTAGGCAGAGCATCAACGAACTCGATTTCACGGGGATAGGCGTGGGCCGAGAGGCGCTGTTTGACGAACTGCTCTAGCTCGGTGGTGAGTTGTTGAGTAGGAGTATAGCCGGGACGCAGCACGACGAAGGCTTTGACCAGCTCGGTCCGCTCAGGATCGGGCTTGCCGATGACTGCTGATTCGGCTACGGCTGGATGTTCGATCAGGCAACTCTCGACCTCGAAGGGGCCGATGCGATAACCAGCGGAGGTGATGACATCGTCGGCCCGCCCTACGAAAGTAAAGGTACCATCGGAGCCAAGCTCAGCAGAGTCACCGGTGAGATAGTATGGACCCGCGTAGCTCGTGGTCTCCTGCTGCCAGTAGCCCGCGAACCAGTAGAGCGGGGAGTAATCGCGATCGATGGCAACCTGGCCCGTCTGGCCAGGGCCGACCTCCTGGAATTTCTCGTCGAGCAGGACGACGCGGAAGCCGGGCAGGGGCAGTCCCATCGAGCCCGGATGTCGCGTCGAGCTCAGCGTAGAATAATTGCAGATGACCATGCCCAATTCAGTCTGACCATATTGATCATAGATAGAGCAATCTGCATGCTGCTCAAACCAGCGAATCACCTCCGGATTGAGCGGCTCGCCCGCGCTATTCGCCACGCGCAACTTCCCCTTGATCGCCTGCGCCGCCTCCGCGCCAGCCGCCAGCAGCAGGCGATAAGCAGTGGGTGCGGCCGCCAGATTAGTGATCGCGTACTTGCTCAGAATGCGGTAGGTACTCTCGACCGTAAAGGGTCCCTCGTAGAATGTCGTCGCGTGCCCCAGCAGCAGAGGTCCGACGACACCGTAGTAGAGACCATAGGCCCAGCCGGGATCAGCCACATTCCAGTAAGCGTCCTCCGCCCGCAGCCCAATACCATAGCGCATATATGCCATAAAAGAAAGCAGAGCTTTTAGGGGAACGGCAACACCTTTCGCCAGCCCAACAGTGCCCGAAGTGAAGAGCAGCAGAAAAGGATCATCGCCCTTACGTAAGACGGGCTCAAAGGTCGTCGGCTGACGATTTAGCTCTTGCCAGAAATCCAGATCGCTGGCGAGGGAGGCGGGCGGAGCATTAGTATCGACGGAGGTCTGGGAGGTGACGGTCAGAATGGGTGGCAGGGTTGCGATATCCTCCAGCTTCGGCCGGTTTGAGCTATCGGTGACGATAAGTTTGGCGGCGCTGCGTTCCAGGCGGTACTCGATCGCTTTGGGTCCGAAGGCGGTGAAGAGGGTCTGATAGACGGCTCCGGCGCGCCATGTGCCCAGAGCGACGATGAAGAGTTCGGGGATGCGCGGAAGCAGGGCGGCTACGCGATCGCCGGGGCCAATGCCTTGCGAGCGCAGAAAGTTGGCGAAGCGGGCCGAGAGTACCTGGAGTTCGTCGAAGGTGTAGCGAACGCTGCGGCCATCCTTGCCCTCCCAGAAGAGGGCGGGCCTGTTCTCTCCGGCATAGCGGTCGCAGCACTCATAGCAAGCATTCAAGCCCGTCTCAAGATTACCAGCCAGATTGGAGGCCAAGTCTTCTACGCGGAAGCTTGAGAGGAATGTAGCATAATTCTCGGAAGAATGTGTTGACAAGACGTAACTCCTTTGAAGGTAACGTACACCTTTACTTCACCAGACCCTTCTTGCAATCCCTGTCCTTCCAATTTTATCACATTCCTTACACTCTTCATCTTACCTCTTAGCGTGTCATCAGATTGCTCTTTCTTTGAGCAATGACGTTGAGAGACGATGCATTCCGTTTTCAGATCATCGGCAGATCATTGACAGACTGGATTCATACTTGCTATACTACGATTGTGGAATCAGGCAGTGAAAACTATCAGTACTGTTCCAACGCCGCTTCACTCGTTTTTCGTCTTTCAGAGAGCATCGCCAGAGAGGATGTTCCTTTCCCTGGAACTCAAAGGCATGTGATGCGCGTTTCCACGTCGCTTGCACCTGAGCGTCTTTCCGCATGACAGGCGCGAGGAGGTCAGCAGGACCAACTGCGGAGGTCAGTATGCAACACCATTCCTTTTCTCCGGTCGAGTCGAGCGAGGATGAGTTCTCTTCCTATGTCACCCTCACTCACGTCCAGGACGAGGTGGGCATCGCGCGTGGAACGCTCAAGAAATATCTGGCAATCCTGGGGATTGAACCGGTTTGCTTTCATATCGGCACACGCTGTCTCTATATTTCGCGAGACGATATGCAACAGGTTAAACATCTTAAACGGAATCCGACGCTGCTGGCCTCCTTGCGACTTCCAGCTACATCATCTCCAGAAGCTGATGAAACGAGTAACCCAGGGAAATGAGCATGAGTGATACTCCAGCATTACATAGTGTTTCGTCAACGCCTTCCTTTCCCATTGTCGGCATCGGAGCCTCTGCGGGTGGCCTGGAGGCCGTCAGCCAGTTGTTGACGCATTTGCCTGCGACACTTGGGATGGCCTACGTTTTTATCCAACACCTGGACCCAATGCATGAAAGCCTCTTACCCGCTCTGTTGGCTCGCACCACCTCGATGCCAATTCATGAGGCGAAAGAGAGCATGGTTGTGGAAGTAAACCACGTTTATGTCATTGCGCCCAATACCGACCTCATGCTCACAGATGATCGACTAACTCTTGTCCCCCAGGCTCACGAGGTTCAGCCCCATCTGTCTATCGATACGTTTCTCCGTTCGTTGGCGGAGAGCCGACAGAATCAGGCTATCGGGGTTCTTCTCTCTGGCACGGCATCCGACGGAACACGTGGGTTTCAGGCGATCAAGGCGCAGGGAGGACTCACCTTTGCTCAGGAACCCTCCTCGACTTCCTATGGAGAGATGCCTCAGAACGCTATTCACGCAGGTTTGGTGGACTGGATCGGAACACCAGAGCAGATTGCCGGGCAATTGAGCCGCCTGAGCCACCATCCCTCTGTCAGACAGACCAATGTGATCGAGAGACGCGAGGAGGATGAGGTCACGCAGGAGCGGAATTTTCAGCTCGTCCTGCGTAGCCTCTTGCAGCAGACGAAGGTCGATTTTACCATGTATAAGCCGACGATGCTCAAGCGCCGTCTCCTGCGACGCATGGCACTGCTGCACATAGACCGCATCGCCGCCTACCTGACGTATCTGCGGGACCACGAAGGGGAAGTGGACGCACTCTACCAGGATTTACTGATCGGTGTGACTAGCTTTTTTCGCGACCCATCGACCTACCAGACCATTAGGCGCGAGGTCGTGCCGCTCCTGGTTGCTGCAACTACAGTTCATGCACCTCTGCGGATCTGGGTCCCCGGCTGTTCTACGGGAGAGGAAGTTTATTCCCTGGCGATATGTCTGCTGGAATTTCTGGCCGAGCGGTCCCTTCATCTGCCGTTCCAAATTTTTGGGACCGATATCAATCCTGCTGCCATTGCACATGCGCGCATGGGCCTCTATTCCGAACAGACGATGGCGGATCTCTCAGCGGAGCTGCGTGAGCGGTACTTTCAGTCGGTCAATGGCTCCTATCAGATCAGCAAGTCCATTCGTGACCGCTGTGTCTTCGCGCAGCACAACCTGCTTACCGACCCGCCATTCTCACGCCTGGATCTGGTGAGTTGCCGCAATGTTTTGATTTACCTGGAGACCGAGATCCAATACAAAGTCGCCCGGCTCTTTCACTATGCGCTCCTCCCTCATGGCGTGCTCCTCCTGGGCCCGTCGGAAAGCATACGGACTGCGGACGATCTCTTTGCACCTCTAGGTGAAAGCGGCTGGTCCTTGTATATCAAAAAAACTAGCAGAATGCTGCTTCCCTTGACCAGTCCAGTGAGCAGAGGCACACCGCGAGTCGGGGAGGAAGAGGACACGAGGATGTACAAATTAGAGAGGACACGTCCATTTGATCTTCAGCAGGAAGTCGATCACTTGCTGCTGGACCGCTATGCGCCAGCCAGTGTGGTCGTCAATGCACAGATGGACATTCTGCTTGTGCGAGGACACACCAGTCCTTACCTGGAAGCCGCACCCGGTCGTGCGAGCCTGAACCTCTTCAAAATAGTGCGCGAGGGTCTGAGTCTCGAATTGCGGACGGCCATTTCTCAAGCCAGAAAGAGCGGCCAGCGGGTACGAAAAGAGGGCGTTCAGGTGGGTGACCAGGGAGTGCTCCGCGAGGCCATCGTCGAAGTGATTCCCATGCCCACATCTGGAGGAGAGACCTCGTTTGTGATCCTGTTTGAGGAGACGCCCGGATCGACACTCCCACACTCACCAACATCGGCACATGATGGCAAGCAGCCAGGAGCCACACAACGTGGGTTAAAAGATCGACGCATTCAGCAGTTAGAGCAGGAACTCACGCTCGCTCGCCAGGAGATGCGCTCGGTCATTGAGGAACTAGAGGCGGCCAACGAGGAACTCCAATCGGCCAACGAAGAGGGCCTGTCGCGCAATGAAGAGTTACAAAGTCTCAATGAAGAACTGGAAACATCGAAAGAGGAAATTCAGTCAAGCAACGAAGAATTGCTGGTCATCAATCAGGAGTTGACGCGACGCAATACTCAGGTACAGGTCGCCCGTGCGTTTGCGGAAGCCATCGTAGAAACGATCCGAGAACCTCTGCTCGTGCTGGACAGCGACCTGCGCGTCCAGCAGGCAAACCAGGCCTTCTACCAGGTCTTCCAGATCGAACCGACGGAGGTGGAGCAGCACCTGCTCTTCACGCTGGGCCAGGGCGAGTGGAACATTCCCGCATTGAGAACGCTGCTGGAAGAACTTCTCCCTCAGAAACGGATGCTGATGGACTACGAAGTAGAGCAGACCTTCTCCCGCGTGGGACGCAAGCTGTTGATACTCAACGCCCAACGTATTGATGACCAGCCACTTCTCCTGTTAGCGATTGAGGATATCACGCAGCGAAAGCTGGCACAGGAACAGGAACAGCGGATGCAGGAACTCAAGCAACGCGAGGAGTTTCTCTCGATTGCCAGCCACGAACTCAAAACGCCGCTCACCAGCATGAAGGGCTATACTCAGATACTGCTCAGCCGCTTTCGCAAAGCAGGCGATGAACGGGCGGCAACCCTGCTGGGAAGAATGGACGGGCAACTCAACAAGCTCATTCACCTGATCAGGGAGTTACTGGATGTGACCACCATTGAAGCAGGCAAGTTGCAATGGCACTATGAGTTGTTCGATCTCACGGCTCTCACCGAAGAGGTTATCGAGGAATTGGGGTACATGCAGCAGCGCTATCAAATACAAGTCGAGGGAACGATCCGGAGCCAGGTCTTCGGAGACCGAGAGCGCATAGGTCAGGTGCTCACCAATCTGCTCTCCAATGCCATGAAATATTCGCCAGCGGCCACGCTCGTGTGTGTGAAGTTGCAGGAAGACGCAGAGACGGTGACGGTGAGCGTCCAGGACTTTGGCATTGGCATCGACCCGGCGAAACGTGAGCAAATCTTTGAACGCTTCTTTCGGGTGAGCGACCCGGAACACGCCACCTTTCCAGGACTGGGGCTTGGCCTCTACATTTCGGCGGAAATAGTCAAAGAGCATGCAGGACGCATCTGGGTGGAAAGTCAGCCAGGAGCAGGTGCCACGTTTTTCTTCTCACTCCCGCTTCCTTCACGTACACGCCCTGATCCCAGATAAGAAGAAGGAGAGATGCCTGGTGCGTAAAAAAATCATGATTGTTGATGACGATCCGGAAATCCTGGACATGCTGGAAATGATGCTGGAAGAAACCGGGTATGAGGTCGAACCGCACGGACAGGGACAAACCGTCTTGCAGATGCAGAAGCCGTACCCGGACCTGGTGCTGCTAGATATCCTGCTCTCCGGAATGGACGGGCGGGCGGTTTGCCAGCAGCTCAAAAGCCAGGAGGAGACGCGGTGCATTCCTATCATCCTGCTTTCCGCTCATACCGATGCTCAACAGATTATGAGAGACGCGGGTGCCAATGATTTTCTGGCGAAGCCGTTCGAAATGACCGACTTACTGGAATTAATCGAGAAATACCTCGCATAGTACGCGAAATACCCACTACTCCGCCCCTGCTGACAGCTTCTGTATCTCTATCCCTCTCAGGCAGATGGGAACACGATAGCCACAAGTGTTTGTTGTAATGGAGACGAATCATTGAATGATTTTGCAGCATCTTGACATAGGATCGGTGAAGAGGATACACTATTGACGATTCACGCTTTACCGTCTATTTTGTCTGTCCTTGTATTGCTGACTCTATATTTGACTTTACTCATTGAAGAGGAGAAGGAAGCAATGGCAACGACCCCGGCTCGGCGTACATTCGTCACCACAAGCACACGCGGCCTGCGTTACGATCTACCCCCGATGCGTCTGTGGCAAAAATCCAAACAGCTCGGCATCTGGAATCCCAGCGACATTGATTTGAGTCAGGACAAAAAAGACTGGCAGAATATGAATGAGGATCAGAAGGAAAGTGTGCTGCAACTCTGCTCACTTTTCGTGGCGGGCGAGGAATCCGTGACCCTTGATCTGCTGCCCCTGATTATGCATGTGGCACGCGAGGGGCGCATTGAGGACGAAATGTATCTCACCTCGTTCCTATGGGAGGAGGCCAAGCACGTCGATGGCTTCCGCCGCTTCCTCAACGAAGTCGTAGGAGAAGAGTGTGGCGATCTCAGCCGCTTCCACGGTCCCTCGTACAGCCAGATATTCTATGAAGAACTGCCCACCGCCATGAACCGCCTGCTCACCGACACCTCCGTCGAGGCTCAGGTGCGCGCCCTCGCCACCTACAACATCTTCGTCGAAGGAGTCATGGCCGAGACTGGCTACTACAGCTTCTACCGTATGCTCACCCAGAACGCCCTGATGCCAGGCATGCAGCAGTTCGTCGGCTACCTCAAGCGGGACGAATCGCGCCATATCGCCTTCGCCATCTACTACCTCTCGCGCCTCATGGCCGAGCACGGCGACCGCGCCTGGCACGCCCTGGAGCAGCGCATGAACGAACTCATGCCCCTCGCCATCGGCACTAACAACGACTCCTACGACGAAAACGGCGGCATCTCACCCTTCGGCATGACCCAGGAGGAATCCAACAACTACTCCATCTCCCAATTCACCAAGCGCATGGACCGCCTCGCCCGCGCCCGCGGCCAATCCCTCGAAGAAATATACAACCAGGCCAACAGCCTGGACGAAGCCCTGGCCTGACTCAGCTAAAACTAGTTAGAAAGGGTTGAAGGAGAAATCTCATCACGAAAAGAGATCAAAAATTCTCCTCCAACCCTTTCGTTTCTTTCCTCCCACACTCCTATTCATCACAGATAAGAGAATAGTATACTTCTTGCGGACGGCTTGTGTAGTAGGATCTTCCGTGCCTAACCACTGCTCGCAAATTGCCAACGTTTGCTTCAAAAATGGTTCTGCCTCCTCATACCTCCCCTGCCTTATATAGAGCAAGGCCAGACCGTTCAGACTCCTCGCTGTGTCTGGATGCTCCTCTCCCGACACTTTTCTACTGATTTCCAATGATTGCTCATATAGTGGCTCTGCCTCCCTATACCTCCCTTGACCCTCATAAAGCTCTGCCAGATTGTTCAGACTACTCGCTATGCTCGGATGCTCCTCTCCAAACACCTTTCTATTGACCTCCAACGCTTGCTTCAAAAACAGTTCTGCCTCCTTATACCTCTTCTGATCCTTATAGACTACTGCCAGATTGTTCAGGATCGCCGCCGTGTCTGGATGCTCCTCTCCCAGCATCTTCCTTTTGATCTTCAATGCTTGCTCGTACAACGGCTCCGCCTCCCCATGCTTTCCCTGCCTCACATAGAGCAAGGCCAGATTGTTCAGACTCCTCGCTGTGTCTGGATGCTCCTCTCCCAGCATCTTCCTTTTGATCTTCAATGCTTGCTCGTACAACGGCTCCGCTTCACGATAGCGAGCACAATTATTAAGATGGTATACAGCTTCATTGAGCAAGTGAGCAGCCTCTAAACTACTCACTTGCTCCTGTTCTATCCAGGGAGCACACACTAGCGCATGAGGAAGCCATTGCTCATACACATTCCACTGCTTCGGGTCTCGAACATTGGGACAAGCCGCGTTCACAGCGAGAATCGTTCGTTGCTTCCACTCTAGCTCGGATTCGGCAGAGAGGCGATCACGAACAGCGGCTTGCACGAGACGGTGAAGAGACAGGGTTTGGGCTTGCGGGTCGCGATCTATCAGCGAGTAGGTACGGAGGGTTTCGACCGCTTGAGGCAAGAGGAGAGGATTAGTGGCGAGAGATTCGAGGATAGGGCCAAGATGAGGTGCTCCTTCGATAATGATACTTTTGGGAATGGCATCGGGGGCGAGATAGGCACAGAATTGGAGGAGCGCGGCGGCGGTCGAATTCTTTTGCTCAATGCGCTCGAAGGAGAGGGACCAGGTGGTAGCGACTGAATCGGGATGGTCTTCGACGAGAGAACGGCGATCTTCTAATAAGGTTGGGCGATGCGTCTGGTAGAGATGAAGGTACTCTTCCAGGCTGATACCAGTCGCTTCCATGTAGGCACCAGCCTGATCGAGAGCTAGAGGGAGACCGCCTAGTTCTTGAGAGAGCTTGATTGCTAATTGTCGATATTTAGCTGATGCCTGAGCAAAAGTGCTCTCCTTTGAGAGGAGATTGGCCCTTTGTAAGAGCAGGGTAGCTCCTTGTTCATCGGGGAGGGTTTTGACTTCGAGACGAGTTGCTAGCCTCTTCATGTCCCAGGCACGGGTAGTGAGAAGAATGTGACCTCCGGCTGTGGGCGGAAGGAATGGTGGCAGCAGATCCAGGTCGTCTGCATTGTCCAGGATGAGGAGCCATTTGCTATGTTTTTGCAGCCAGGTTTTGACGGCTGCGATTGTGATATCTTGCTTTTCGGCGTTGCGTTCGGGCAAGTTGAGCAGGGTGGCGATGGTATTGTAGGAGGCGATGAGGGCGTCCTGAGTGTCGGCACGGGCCCAGAAGACGGCATCGTAGTCCTGAGAGTAGCGATAAGCGTATTCAGTAGCGAGCTGGGTTTTGCCAATGCCGCCGAGGCCGCTAATGGCTTGGGGAGATTGAGAGAGGGCTGTGGTCTGACCGCTGGCGAGTTGGTTGTGCAGTTGGAGCAGCAGGTCTTCGCGGCCGGTGAAGAAGGGGTTGCGGGGATAGGGGATATTCCAGATGTTGGGCAGGGCGACACGCGGGGCGCTGGCCGGGAGGAGGGAGAGATCTTCGATGGCGCGGCGGACACCAGCGACAACATCAGCAAACGCTTCGTCCTCATTTTTCCAGGTAGTGATAAATTTGGCATCGGTTGGCAGGGCTTGCAGATGGGCAAAGGGTACACCTTGCCAATCGACGGGGCGTAAGAGGATAGGGACGACGCGGGCCTTACCTTCCTCGTGCCGCTTCAGAGCACTTTTCATCTCGATCTGATAGCAGTAGTCGGAGGCGATGAAATCGGGGCTGACGAGCAGGAGGATGATTGAAGCTTGTTCGAGCCGTGCATCAATCATCTCGGCCCAATTGGTGCCGGGCGTGATCTGCCGATCGTACCAGGTTGAGACGCGTCCCTGGCGTTCGAGGAGGCTCAAATGTGTTTTTAGTTGCCGGAGCAGAGCCTCGTCTTTGTGAGCATAGGAAAGGAAGACGCTGACGGCGGGCTGCTGCGATGTTGGGGCCAAGACGTTCTCCTCCTACAAAAGAATGTTCGTTTTGTAGTATACCACGCTTGCTGCGACGGTGGTAGAGGTCAGGTGCTGCATGATCCTGGTAATTCTTAAAAGGTGAACTGGGTGGATTTCGGGGCGAGCAGAGGAGGCAGGCGAGGTCTACGGACGCGATAGCGCAAGGAAGGGAGCGTGTCAACGAGAGCTTTCCAATCTAGTCCGTACACCCTCTTGCGCTAAAGGGCAGGCACAAAAGGAAGATGCTATGAGGTTTGACAAAGCAGTACATTTACTAGCACTAAAGGGCAGGAAGTATTAGTAGAATACCACAGTCTATAACTATTCATACAATTCCTGCCCTTTAGTGCTAGTAAATGTACGGACCAGATTTTCTTGCCCTTTATCCTTCACTCGCCCTTCTTGCATCGCGTCCGTAGACCTCGCCTGCCTCCTCTGCTCGCCCCGAAATCCACCCAACTTCACTTACTTAGGTTCGTTTGATAGAGTAGTACGCTTTCATTAGAATTCGAAACAAGGGACCAGGAGTGCTGCGAGGGATATTGGTCATTGCCCTCCCCGTGAACGGGGTCTGCGCGCGATGAATGCGGCACCTCTGTTAGTCGAATATCTTCATGAACTTTTCAGAGCAATACAAACCGGATTTGATACTCTTCATTGCTTATGCCAGTCTCGCCTCTATTGTGTCTTTACACCTCGTCCTACCATCCAACTCGCCTCGAAATTCACACTGCCCACTTTTATCAAACCCTTACGTACGTCAATCCTCCTCTTGCTCTAAGAGATCCTGTAGGGTAGGATTGATAAGGATAGGATTGAAGACACTTTATCGATTCTGGGAGCACTCTTTCATGTCTACACCTTTTGAGCAAGGGCAGGATGATCTATACGATGTCGTTGTAGTGGGCGCGAGTTTCGCCGGTCTAAGTTTCGCGAGCGTGGCCTCAGCCCTGGGTCTACGCGTCCTCGTGGTAGAAAAGGATAGCAAGGTGGGTGGCATCGTACGCACCACCGGCGTCCTCTTCAGCGACGTACTGGACATTCTCGATGTGCCGCCGCGTTACCTGCTGAACTCCGTGCGTCGCATCCACATTCAGCCCCCCGACCACGCCCCCGTCGAGATAGCGTCGCGCGCCTATCGCTATTACATGGCCGATGTCACCGGCATGCTGGCATGGATGGCCGAACAGGCACAAGAACGCGGCGTCACCGTCCAGTGCAGCACCCTCTTTCAAGGCGCGATCCGCGAGCAGGACGGCCTGATGCACGTCACGCTGCATAGAGCGGCGCAAAGCGAAGAGGCTAACCGTGAACTGGACCGCATTCCATCTATCACCCTGAGCACGACGCAAGATGATACAGCCTCGAATGGAAGTGCAGAAAGAAATCCAGATAAGAGCCTTGTCACAAGTACAAAGCGTCAATCATTAATGGCTATAGGAAATATTGGGGTGAGGACACGATGTGTAGTTGGGGCGGATGGGACGCATTCGCGGGTGGCGCGCAGCATGGCGTTGAGCGAGAATACGCGCTATCTGGCGGGGGCGGAGTGGTTGTTGGAGGGGGTGAAGCTGGATGTGGAGACGTTCTATCTGATTATGGATCAGCAGTTGGCTCCTGGCTATTGTCTATGGCTGGCTCCGCATGGGAAGCTGGCGGCGCTGGGCGTGGCGGGTCATGCGCGAAGCTTTAGTCCAGTTACGTCGCTGAAGGTGGCAAAGGAGGCGTTTGGGACGGTGGCGGATATGAGCGGGGCGCGGGTGGTGGAGCGCAAGGGTGGCGTGATTCCAACGGGTGGGCGGCTGCGTCATGTGTACCGGGACGATGAGCTGGGATGCGCGCTGCTGCTGGGCGATGCGGCGGGATTGTGTGGGGCGGCGACGGGCGGAGGGATCTATCCGGCGCTGATCAGTGGACGGCTGGCGGCGCACGCGGTGGCGAGCTCTCTATTGGATGGCGAGCGGACGGCGATTCCTACTTATTTGCGCGATATTGTGCACGCGGGGCGGCTGGGCGATTATCTGAGGATCGAGGACTGGCTGCGGTATGTGCTAGATAGCATGCGCTCGAATGCCGATCTGGCGATGTTGTATGGTCTGTTCGCTTCGGAGGAGGGGCGGCGCGTGCTCCAGTTGACGCTGCTGGGGACGCCGATCATCAGCATGGATAGTAATTTCTTTTCGCTGCTGAGCAAGCTACTGAAGAGACATCCCAGAGTTTATAGATCGGCGCTAGATGCGGTGTGGCAGAGGGCCATATCAGCAAACCCAACTCGCTAATGAATAGGGGGAGACAATGAAAATTGCGGCTATCTATGATATTCATGGCAACCTTCCAGCATTAGAAGCCGTGCTCAATGAGATTGAGCGAGAGCGAGTCGATCTGATACTCGTTGGCGGCGATGTGGCAGCAGGACCTATGCCACGCGCCACGATTGAACGCTTGATGAGTCTTGGAAATAAAGCGCAGTACATTCGTGGCAATGGCGACCGGTATCTGATCGATTGCTTCGATGGAGTCGAGATGGACCCAAGAACATCTTCCACCTCCCGTTTAGTGCAAGGCTGGGTTGCGCGACAGATTGAGCAAAAGCATAGAGACTTTGTGGCAAGTTTTGCTGTGCAAGCTATCCTTCCAGTTGAGGGATTAGGAACAGTTTTGTTCTGCCACGGCTCTCCGCGAAGTGACGTGGAAGGCATTACAACTACTACTTCAGAGATGGAGCTACAAGAGATGCTGGCTGGCATCAGGCAGGATGTGGTCGTTTGCGGGCACATGCACGTACAATTCGAACGTTCCTTTGAAGGCAAGCAGGTTGTAAATGCTGGAAGCGTTGGGCTACCCTATGCAGGAGAACCTGGAGCCTACTGGGCGCTGCTCGGCCCATCCATCCTGCTGAGACGTACTTCTTACGACATTGCAAAAGCAGCGGCCTCCTTTCATAGCAGTGGATTTCCGTTGCTCCAGGACTTCTCCGCACAAAACCTGCTTCATCCAAACCAATGAGCAAAGCCAACGAAGCAAAGTTAGATAAAAGTTTCATTTAGCGGAAGAGCATACGTCTAATAGCAAAAAACACTCTTATATGAAGGTTTCTTGAAATCAGCCATCCTTCCTCTTCCCGAAGAAGGATAGCATTTGCTTGATACAAGCTTTCAGTAGTGGATGTCGAGCGTTACTCTTCCCAGGCTTTTACCTCACCAATTGTATCAAATTCCAGTAGATTACCATCGGGATCGCGCACCGTAAAGTCAACCTCGCCCCAACTTTTTTGCGCGGGTTTCTTCACATAATCCATTCCGGCTGCTCGAAACTGTTGTGCGAGAGCATCCAGGTCACCAGGTGTCTCGAATTCGAGGTGGAAAAGAGGAGCAGATGGCGTTTGCTGCAACCCCAGGCGTCCAGCACCGATACGGATCAAAGCGAAGACGCCTTTGCGATGAGTGATAATTTCAGCACCCGGCAGTTTCATATAAAACTCTACGGAACGATCTACATCCTCTACTCGCATAGTCACACCTTCAAATGAAAGCTTTTGCGACATCTCTTCTGAAGAATTCATGCTTGTTTTTCTCTCTTTCTTTTCCTAACGGATAAACTCAATGCCATACTTGTCACAAATCGCGATAAATTCCTCGCGTGTCACGTCGGCCTGTTTGGCTTTGACAAGGTCATCGATACCCTCAAAGAAACCTTCAATGCCAGCCGGTGTTGCGATACTGAACAAACGGCCGGTCGTTTGACCGATATTTGTGAACATGTGTGGCAAGCCCTTTGGCATAGAGATAGAATCTCCGGGACCAAAAGTATATTCCTTTTCGCCACAACGCACAGAAAATTGTCCTTCAATGACGTAGATGGCCTCGTCCTCGCGGCTATGGATGTGCGGTTTCGTTCCGCGTCCTGGCTCTGCGATGACTTCGTACGAGGAATAGGCTCCGCCTGTATCCTCACTTCGCATGATGAGGTCGGTACGCGTATAAAAGACCTGGGTCATTTTGCGCTCGTTAGCGGTCACGACTTTGCCTGCTTGTGGAGTTTGTTGCATCGGTTCTCACTTCCGTTGTTGAATGGAGTTCCTTGCATGCCCAAAACAATTCACGCCATGCCGCTTTTGCTCATCAGCCAGTGGTGATAAGGAGAAAAAAGAGGGAAAAACAAACGCGCTATTCTGAGCATTCGGACCTCCATAACTTCAAGGCATAGTACGGCCTTGAGTATGCTGCGGGTCCTGCTGCTTACGCGTCGAACAGTAAACTCTCGCGGGGATGCGAGAGCCGGTCGGGCTTACCGTACCGACCTGCCTTTTCCAGCAATTGGATTGTACTGTACCGGCACTGATATGTCAAGTGCACGAACGAGCTTTCACTACACCTTCTCACAAAGCTTTGCTAGCAACTCGTTTCGCCTTTCCACCCACTCCAGCGGAATGGGAACCTCTTCTATATATGTTACTACCTCCTGGACCAGTGTGAGTAGTTCATCCTGTTGTTGTTCTGTATATCCTTGTAGACACGCGCGAAGAACAAGCTGCTCTACATACTCATTCATTTGACGTTGGTGGTCATTTATATGCGCCGTAATCTGGTCCGTTGTCATACTACCGAGTTGTTTTGGTTGTGTCTCTCCTTCATTATTCATCATGTTCCCCTCTTTCCATTTTACCGACGTGCGCGGTCACCATCCAACGCGTGGGTTTGCACGCGGACCATGAAGGACCGAGACACCACTTCCCCGTTGCCGATAGAGTGAGCAGTCCTTGATGTGGTCTTCCCCAACGGTTGCACGCTGCACATAACAGGTACAAGCACCAACGTCTAACGCTTGTGTCTCTCTTCTCCGAGATAAACCCCTTTGTGTTGACCGCTCTCGTGTCATCGCATCTGTTTACCTCTTTCGCCGAGGAACTGCCTGTTTGGTGGTGGGAAGATCAGAGAGCTGCGATCGCTGCACAACGGGGGTCGAAACATTCTGCAAGCGAATATCATCCAGGGTGTACGCTGTTCCTGAGAGCTGTGAGAAGGCACGAAGCACCTTCTCCGCAATCGCCCTGTCGGCAAAGCCCCCGATCTCGACGACATACGCCTCTGTGAGACTCGCACCCGCCTGCCGCACAAGCTCTTGCGTCGTAATCTTCGTTTGTTGCCGAAGGCTGAGCAATGTTGGCTTCTTTGTCTTATCCACAAAAAATACCTGTTTCTCTACTGTATACTTACATTAAGATGGTATCGTAGTGTGACACGTTCCGCGTTCCTCCTCTTCCAGCCCTTCTAACCCTGGATCGCCCAACGTGCTCGTTGCCATCAGCGCCTCCGCCTCCTCACGCTTCCCATCCGCAAGAAGCTGTAAAATATGCCCCGCCGCTCGCTCCATCCGCGCCTCAATGAACGCGTGGCGAGCGACACCAGACGCAAGCCCATGTAGCCCTAACAGCGCTGCTTCTTCTTGCACGACTTGTTGCTGTCTAAATTGCGCAATAGTACTGACTCCCATAATGAAAATGTTCCTTTCTTCTTCCTTTAAAATGAGTTGCCGATGATAAATACCAGTCCCTACTACCAAGTATATTGCAGGCTCCTTTGTTCCTAGCGACAAAATACAGGTAAAATTGCTTTACTGTCGCTAGTACGTAGACAGATAGAAAACACTCTTTTATAATGAGTGATAACAATATATGTTTCTACTCAAAGAGGTAGTTTATGCTTTCAATAGAAGATTTGGCAGAGTTTTTAACAGAGGATGGCACTATAAATTATGGTATTCTTATGCGTTTCTGGCGCAAGGAGGTGATGGGCTGGAAGAACGCTCGCATACTTGCTACTACCTACAACGAAGTTTTAGAATATGCTTATGATGTAGGGTTAATCAAAGTACAGGAAATCGTAACTTCGAGATGGATAGAACGCATGGAAAAAAATAACGCAGTTCCACCAGATGAAATGAGACGTCGGATACTTACTACTCTTCTTAATATTCCTTCTGCCTATTTCGGCTTAACTGCGCTAAAAACATTGCCTCCTTTCTCCGAAGAGAGAAAACTTCCTATTCCCACCACGAATCTTGTTGATATAGAGGAGTACCAGGCAAGACTAAATATCATCTGGGCTTCACCTTATACTACTTTTAATGAAGTACGAGCAAAGATTTACAGCCTACAAGACATAGTCCTTTACGGAACTGCACAACAAAGAACGCAGGCTTCACATCTGTTATGCCAGTATCTTATTGCTTCAGGCAATGTCCAACGTGCTCAAGGGTATATGACTTCTGCAATTGCCGACTTAAATAATGCTCTTACACTAGCACGAGAGAAAGAATACAGGGATCTTGAGGCAAAAATTTTGTATTTGCGTAGCTATAGTTTTTCCGAGAGATGGAGTGGAAAGCCGGATAGGTTTCAAAATAGAGGAGACCTACTTCAAGCAATAGAAGACTCTACCGTTGCTCTTGAAAAAGTAGAGAGAAAGGCTGAGAATAGAGCACTTTTAGGAGCAATTCTAGAGCTTCAGGGAACGAATCTTGCGGGCCATACACAAGATACTAAAGATAAGTTAAACGCACTAACCTTTAATGATGAAGCTATTAAAGTTGTGAGTGCAAACAATTTTAGACAAGATCCCCACTTTTTCAAAATAGATGAAGTATGGACCCTCTTAGGGAAAGCACAAGCTTGTATTGCCGTAGGCTATCCTCACTCTGCTTTTGAGGAACTAGCAGGTTTACGCAAAGGAAATCCTCGAAAGATGCGAAGATATTTAACTGCACTTGTCGAGGAAGCTGAAGCATATATTGAAATAGGGAACATTGAAGTGGGAGTGGCCTACGCTGAGGATGCATTAATAATCACCAAAGACACTACATCACGCAGCCATCTTGCCCGTATTCATAATCTCTACACTTCGCTTATGAAGCATGATAAGTACAGAAGAAGCCCTGATGTTGCTCGTCTAGGAGCAAAGCTGCTCATCTCGCAACATCCGGAAATCTTTGAACGATGAGGCTGGGAAGTGGAAAAGATGTGGAGGGGAGGAAGGCATGCAGTGCTGAAGCGTGGATTTGACTGATCCAATCAGCAGGCTCTCCGATTTCCCCCTTTTTCTGTGTCGGGGAGAGAGCAAGGGATTGTCGCTACGCGAGATGCTAGCCCCTATCCCATAGGGATTAGCAGCCAGCATCTCTATGAAAGAACTTTTTATCCGTTCGGCAGGATCTGGGTTTTCACGCCCTCGCCGCGCCTCACCATGTCCAGCGCCTTTGGAAAATCCTCCAGGGGGAGGGCGCTGGTAAGCATGGCTTCGGTGTTTATAATATTACTGCTGATCAGGTCGAGGGCTTGCTCGAAGGAGAAGAGGACGGCCATCGAGCCGACGATGGTGATTTCGTCGTTGTAGATGGAGAAGGGCGAGATGGGTACTCTTGCCTCTTGCGGAGCGACGCCAAAGACCATGAACTTTCCGCCGCGCTTGACCGCAGGCAGAGCACCTTCGATGGCCTTTGCAACTCCAGTGGCATCCACTACGCAGTCGAAGCCGAGAGGTTCGTCTTCCAGCGCCTGCTTCACGTCCGTATAGGTTTTTTGTGCTCCAAATGTCTTGGCCCGTTCCAGCCGTTGCGTGTTGAGATCGACCATTGCGACCCGCGAGGCACCGCCGTGCAGGGCGAGCTGCATTAATAATAATCCCATCGTGCCCGCGCCGACGATTAAGAAGGTGTCACCAGAGCGTGGATTGAGCCGGTGCAGGCCGTGGACGGCGCACGATGTCGGTTCGATCAGGGCGGCCGCACGAAATGACATGTTGTCGGGCAGCACATAGGCGTTGGCGGCAGGAACCTTCACATATTCAGCAAATGCGCCATCAACGGTGTCGCCAATGGCTCCCCAGTTGAGACAGAGATTGCCGTGACCCGTGCGGCAGAAGTCGCAGTGGCCGCAGAAGAGCGACGGATCGACGGCGACCCGCGTGCCGACGCGCACTATCGTCTCCTTGCCGCCTATGCCTTTGGGAACGTCCGCGCCCACGGCTACAACCTCGCCCGCAAACTCGTGACCAGGCACAATGGGATACGGTGTGGGCGGAAATTCGCCCTCGGCAATATGCAGGTCCGTTCCACAGATTCCACAGGCACCGACGCGAATGACCAGCTCGCCCACGCCGGGCGTGGGATCGGGCGCGGTGCCTATTCTCACATTTCCAGGTTTATCAATAATAACTGCACGCATATTTTCTGCCTCCCTGGCATCTCTGCCAAACTTCCTTGTGTACTACATCATACAACTATTTTAGCGCGCCGCCCGTCAGCCCTTGCACCAGGTGTTTTTGCGCGTAGATACCCAGGATAACCGGTACGATAATAATCGTTGTGGCCAGCGCGGATATCTTGGCGAGAAAGAGTCCTTCATTACTGGAAAAGACTGCAACCATGATGGGCAGGGTTGGAGAATTTGTATAGGTGAGCGCGACTGCAAAGAGGAAGTCGTTCCAGGCGAAGATGATGGAGAGCAGGGCCGCCGCTGTCAGACCCGGTGCCGCCATTGGCACAACGATGCTCACGATCGTGCGGAAGGTAGAGCTGCCGTCCAGCCAGGCTCCCTCTAATACCTCTTTAGGTAGATCCATGAAGTACGAGCGCGCCATCCAGATAATGAGTGGCAGGCTCATCGCGGTATAGATAATGACCAGGGTGAGCAAGTCGTCCAGCAGGTTGAGGCGCGAGACGATGACGTAGAGCGGGACGACGATGGCGGCAAATGGCATGAAGCGCGTTGAGAGCACAAAGAAGAGCATGTCGTTCGAGGACTTCTTGCGCATTTGAAAGACCATGCTATACGCTGCGGGAATGCCCAGCACAAGGGCAATGATCGTCGAACCTACAGAGGCCACGATGCTATTGAAGAGATAGGCGATAAAGCCTGAGTTGAAGGCTAACGAGAATTGATCGAGCGTGGGCTGGAAGAACAGCAGTGGCGTGGCAGTATAAGCATCCGCCTCGTTCTTAAAGCCTGTAATCACCATCCAAATGACGGGAAAGACCATGACCAGCACCAGGAGATAGGTGAGGACCGTCCACAGGTAGTTCCAGCCTTTTCTTGCTGCAATGGATTCGCTTCTCTTGCGCGCCTCACTGCGCCGCGCTAATCTGTTTGAACTTGTAGTAACTGCCATGTTATGCCTGCCCTTCTTCTAGCGTCGTGTCGGCCGTCAAGCGCAACATACCCCTCGCCGCCAGGATCGCGATGACGACGCCGATCACGCCCAGCGTGGCCGCCTGACCAATCTGCCAGGAGGTAAATGCTGTGCGATAGGTGTAGTAGGGAAGCGTGTTTGTGGCAACGCCTGGGCCGCCGCCCGTCGTCAGATAGATCTCGCCGAACGTCTGGAAGATAAAGATGGTCCCGAACAGGAGAGCCACTTCATAGGCTCGTCGCAACAAGGGAAAAACGACCTGCCAGAACGTTGCGAAGGGATTTGCGCCATCGACCTTTGCAGCCTCATAGACCTCGGCTGGAATAGATTGCAGCCCAGCCAGCAGGACAAGCATCACAAACGGCGTCCATTCCCAGGCAACAATAAACGTCACACTTTCCAGCGGGAGCGTAGAGAACCAGGGTACGGCGGGCAAACCAAAGATATGCAATACCCAGTCCACGATTCCAAAACTTGGACTCAGCATCAGGTTTTTCCAGATCAGTGCCATCACCGATGGCGTGACCAGAAAGGGGATGGTTGCCAGCGCACGTAACGCCCGCTGACCCGGTATCGGCCGATTTAATAACAGAGCTAATATTGTTCCAGCCACGAGTGCCAGCAAAATTGCGCCAACTACCAGCTCTACAGTATGCCCGATGACGGGCCAGAAGTTTGGATCGCCGGTCAGCTCATAGACATAGTTGGACAGGCCGACGAACGGGAAGCCGAGTGAGGGTACGATCAAGTTCCAGGAATGCAGGCTGAACCAGAGTGCGAGCAAGAAGGGTATCTGGGTCAGCACGATCATAAAAACAAGAGCAGGAATATACAGCCAGGGTTTTTGTACTTTTTTGCGTTGCACAACTCCAGATGGTGGCGCACCGGCGCGAGTTTTGAGTGGAGTAACCCGAAGCGCTGGACTTCCTTGATTCAGCGCAGAATCTACCTGCCTCATAGCAAATCCTCTCTTTTCTTATCGCTTTTGGTGGCAGAAGACCTCTCGCGTGTCGACGACTCTTGCAGTTGTCGTTGGTCACCCGCCTCCAAACACACTCTCCGTTGCATCAGATCATCCGTGACAACCGCAAGGATCAGCGCTACGCAGGTTTGAGAGGCGGATGGAGAACTCCAAACCGCTTGATCACGGTTGACACACAAGGGTCGTCGCTACGCGAGGGCAGATGAGCTTAGATTACTCATCTGCCTCGTTCACACCGCCACTTAGTATCCGGCTGTATTATCTTTATTGACCTGGGAGGCCAATAGCTGATCGGACTGTTGCAGCGCCTGACTGACTGACATCTTGCCCGCAACAACTGCGGAGATGTTCTCACTCACCTGTTGCCCAGCCGACGCAAACTGTGGAATACCGACGTATTGAACGCCATGATAGGGGACGGGATTCAGTGTCGGATGATCCGGAGTCGCCGTGTTAATGGAGTCGAGCGCAACCTTTGCAAAAGGTGCAGCCTTTTGATAATCGGCGTTTTGATAGATCGAGGTACGCGTGCCAGGAGGAACACTCGCCCAGCCAAAGGTCTTACCGGCCAGGTTCAGGTATGCTGAACTGGTCGACCAATTCAAGAACTGGAATGCGGCATCCTTATTACGGCTTGAATTGACGATACCGAGCGACCACGCCCACAGCCAGCGGCTTCCATTCTCAGTAACGGCCGTTGGAGCATAAGCATAGCCAACGTGACCAGCGACTTTGGACTGCGAAGGAGTCTCCAGCACACCTGCCAGCGAAGTGGCATCGTAGAACATAGCGGCCTTGCCCTGTGACATCAAGCTCAGGCACTCTTCCCAACCAGCGGTCGAGGCACCTGGCTCACCATAGTTGTGCAACAGATTGACGTAGGTCGTCACAGCTTTCTGAACAGGAGGGGTTGAGAGCTGAGGCTTCCAATTTGCGTCGAACCAGCTACCACCATAGGTATTGATCATCGTATCCAACGGTGCCATATTCATGCCCCAGCCAGCCTGACCGCGCAGCACAAGACCGGCAGTGCCGTGAGATGGATCGTTCAGCTTCTGCGCGAGTGCGCTAATCTGATCCCAGGTGGGATGCTGCGGCATAGTGACGTTGTGAGCGGCGAAGATATCTTTGTTATACATCATCATGCTACTCTCGCCGTAGAATGGCAGCGAGTAGGGATGATTTTGATAAGAAAGCGTGGACATGACCGGCTTCAGCAGGTCGTCGTAGTTGTAGGTGCTCTTGTCGCTTGCCGACATCTTGTCGAAGTAAGGAGAGAGATTTTGCAACCAGCCATTGTGAGCCCAGATAGGAGTTTCGTAGCTACCAATGGTCGCGATGTCGAATTTTCCCGCGTTGGTTGCAACATCCTGCGTCACTTTCGAGCGCAGTTCGTTTTCAGGTAGAGTGACAAAATTCACTTTAATGTTGGGGTGATCCTTCTGGAACACATCCTTTGTAAGCTGTTCCATCTGGACCATTTGAGAGTTATTGACGGTACCTACCGTGAGCGTCGTGCTGGAACCTGATGATGATCCTGATGATGACGTTGTCTGGCTAGAAGGCGAGCATGCCGCAAAACCTGCCAGGAGCATCATAAGACCTAGAATAAGGCCAAACCCCTGTGTAATCCTCTTCATTGCGAGTTTCTCCCTGTTCAATTCACGAAACGCTAGACAACAGTATGTCCAGCGACCTATGCACCATTGCATGGATGAGAGTCGGGTACACTATAGTGTTCGTATCTTAGAAAATCTCTCCTTTCTAACTCACGTAGCTCGAGTCAAAATAAATGCTTCTTTGGAAGTCCGAGTGCGGAGCACAAGCCGCAAGACTTCCTCAACCAACCTACTAGCTATGCACTCATCCCCTTAGCATGTTATTGTTTTGTGAAACGATTAGCTAATCGTTTCACAAAACAATAACATATCAATTTTGTATTTGTCAAGATGCACGGGCTACCAGAATTCAAGGGGTATCGTTACGTATACAGCAAATGACGAACACTTCATCATGGAACACTCCTGGGAGTGCTGGATTCCGCGCATACGACAAACATGAGTGACGCAGAGTACAAAATGTTCTACATAGAACATATCTATGTGCTAGTGTTAACACTATAACAGATAATTCGGTAGAATTCAATGGAAGAGTGGCTCCTGAGCGTCTTTTTGCTTTCTAAATTCCAGATATGGTATTATTTTTACATATTTACTATATGTCAAGCTAACTTTTACGAGGAGACTTCTATTTTGGGAAGTGATAAGCGCCAACAGAACGCGGCCGAGAGGCATGCGAGAGAAATTGAACTGCTCAATGTACACGGCTACTGCACTGTCTCTGAGATGAGTCGTATACTCAATGTTTCCCCGATGACTATTCGTCGCGATCTACACATCCTGGCTGCAAAACAACTGATTCAGACACGATATGGAGGTGCACAGATCTTAGCACCCGGCCCGGTCGAACCGAGCTTTGATGTACGAACACATGAGCATTTAGAGCAGAAGCAGGCAATTGGAGAAAAGGCGGTAGAGCTTTTCGTAGAAGAGGGTGATGTGATCGGTATTGATAGCGGTAGCACGATGGTAGAGCTTGCTACCGCTTTGCCAGACATGCCACTAACGATTGTAACACACTCACTGGCCGTCGCGAATATTGCGGCACGTAATGAGCAGTGTCAGCTTCTCTTGTTAGGAGGAGTACTACAGCATCGATCAGGGAGCTTTTACGATCCTCACGCTATTGCCTCTTTACAAAAATTGAATATCAATAAGCTTTTTCTCGCGGCTGCTGGAATGCTTATTCCAGATGGGCTTTCGACGGGTGACCTGCCCGACGCTGAAGTGAAGCGTGCTTTGATCAAGTCCTCGCGCCAGATTATTTTATGCATGGATAGCTCAAAAATAGGTCAGTCCTTCCTCGCCTACTATGCCTCACTTGACGTTATCGATACGCTTATAACAGATGATGAAATTACTTTAGCGGATAGGAAAGCCCTGGAGCATCTTGGTGTGCATATTATTCCTACTTCTCCTGCTACCGCTCAAAATACAGAACTATCGCTCATAGATACAAGGCGGGATAACAAAAGAGTTGTGTAGGATACACCCATCTCCTTTGCTTTCTTCTCTTTCCGGCTCATGTGCACGCATTCGGCGTGCCTTTCTTCTTAGGGATGTTTTTACATTTTTCACATTTTTCATACTTTTTTGTGCTCTGCACAAAAAAGTATGAAAAATGTGAAAAATGTAAAAACATCCCTAAGGACTATTTCAGGCAGCAAAGCTGCACACTCCTTTCTGCTCAGAACGTGGCTGTGGTGAGCGTCCGATACACTCTGAGCCTAAAGTATGTAGAAAAAGCAAAAATAGAAAATGGCACTTTAGTTATCTATTGACAGAAGAAAATATCTATGTTACGTTGAATGGAACGATCAGCGTAACGATTAGCTCTAAAAGTGGAGCACATTTCCGTTATGCTCATAGAACTGAGAGGAAAACCTATGGCGATGTCTGCTGAACGTTCAGCAACCATCAAAGATGTCGCTGCTCATGCCGCCGTCTCCGTCGCGACAGTGTCCGCTGTAATTAATGAAAACAAGTATGTGAGTCCTGAATTAGCGAAACGGGTGCATGGAAGCATTGCGGCACTGGGCTATCAAAGAAATAGCTTTGCTCGTGGATTAAAAACTCAGGTAAGCCACTGTATCGGCCTCATTGTTCCAGACATCACAAACCCTTTCTACACAAACGTTGCTCGCGGCGTGGAAGAGGTTGCGCACGCCCACAATTATTCTTTGATTCTTGGCAACACGGATGAGGATGCCGAAAAAGAAAAGAAATATCTTCAACTTTTAGAGAGCAAGCAAGCCGATGGTCTCATCATCGCCGTCACAGATCACAGCTACGCCTATCTCCAATCTCTTCCCATCCAGAATCTCGCCCTGGTCAGCATGGATCGCTCACTCTTTGATCTGGGCATCGATACGGTGATGGTGGACAATAAAGTGGGGACTAAAACGGCGATTGAGCATCTTATCTCGCTCGGCCACCGGAGGATTGGTCTGCTCACCGGCGTGCGGGGGATTGCGCCGACTGAGGAACGCTTGCAGGGATATATCGAGGCACTTGAAGAGCATGATATTATCGTCGATCCTGATCTGATTGTGACAACGCGTCCGCGCGTGGATGGTGGAGAGCGTGGAGCACTTCAACTCCTGAGCTGCCCAGACCGACCTACGGCGATCTTTATGATGGATGGCACGATGGTCGTGGGCGCGCTGCAAACCATCGCCAAGATGGGCTTGCGCTGTCCGGAAGATGTTGCCATTGCCAGCTTCGACGATTTCGTGTGGGCATCTGTAATGCGGCCACACCTGACAGTTGTTGACCAACCAACCTATGAGATCGGCCAGCAATCCGCCCATCTCCTCTTTGAAAGACTCCAGGATCGAGAACGGCCACCGAAGGAGATACGCTTGCAGACACACCTGATCGTCCGCGAGTCGTGCGGAGCCAGAATCGCCGAAAGCCTATTCACATAAGCGCTCAAGCTCCATCACGAGGTTTGAACGACTGTGCGCAGTTGTGTGAGGAAATCAAGTTGCTGCTGAATGGGCGTCTCGTTCAGACTCAGATCGAAGATGACATGCGTGGCCCCCAACTCCTCTACACGCGCAATATCGGCCCGAATCTCTTCGATTGAACCAATAAGCGGCTGGCGCTCTCCGCCCTGCCGCGCCGATGGAGCGGCTACGACGCGAACGATGACCTGGAGCTTGCTGGGATCGCGGCCTGCCTCGCTAGCAGTGGCATAGAAAGTACGAATTATTTGCTCTAGCAGAGGCCAGCGAAAATTGCCCGGCGTGATGCCATCGGCGATACGAGCGGCACGGTCGAGGGCGGAGGAAGCAAACGCGCCTAGAATAATCGGAATGCCCCCCGGCTGCACCGGCTTGGGACCAATCTCCGCCTCCGGAAGAGTATAGAAGCGGCCATTGAAGCTCACTGGATCGGGTCCCCAGATCGCGCGCAGCACCTGCACATACTCCTCCATCCCACTCCCCCTCCGGCTCATTGGCACATTCACCGCCTTAAATTCATCCTCCATCCAGCCCTGCCCCAGACCCGCAATCGCCCGCCCATTGCTTAAATGGTCGAGGGTAGCAAAGCGGCGGGCCAGGATGAGCGGCGGATGAAAAAGGGCGTTGATAACGCTCGTCCCCAGCTTGATACGCTCAGTCTTCGCCGCCACATATGCCAGCGTCTCCAAAGGATCGTAGGTCGAGCCGTACAGCTCCGATTGCATCTCCGGCTCGCCACCCATCACACCAGGAATAGGCCGCGTCGGGCGCAGCAAATGCTCATACGTCCACAGAGAGTCATAGCCCAGCCGCTCCGCCTCCTGCGCAATCTGCACGATGGTCTGCGGCGACGCAATTTTACCAGACTGTGGTAGCCCGATCCCAAGCTCCATACAGCGAATCCTTTCGAGATCCAATGGCATTTAAAGTAGATAGAGCCCAAATAGCCAATCATATTATAGCACGTAGATGCTGAAAATAGTGCGATTTATGTCCTCAAAAGTTATGGTGTATTCTCATCGTCCTCATCCTCTTCTCATAAATCTCCCTCTATAATGGAAGTATGCATATACTAATTGTTGAGGATGAGGCAAAGCTTCGTCACTTGTTGCGTCAGGGGCTTTTTGAAGAAAGCTATGCCGTCGATACAGCCGCTGATGGAGAGGAAGCGCTCTATCAACTGGACATCAATGTCTACGATTTGGTGCTGCTGGATATTATGCTGCCCAAGATGGACGGCATCACCGTGTGTCGAATCATACGCGAGAAGAATCCCCATTTGCCTGTTATTCTGCTGACCGCCAAAGATCGGGTGCCCGAGAAAGTGGTTGGCTTAGATGCAGGAGCCGACGACTACATTACCAAACCATTCTCGTTTGAGGAACTGACTGCTCGCATTCGCGCAACGCTCAGACGTGGAAAGAAGGCAGACGCGCCTCTTTTAGCCCTCGGTGATCTTTCTCTTGATCCGGCAACCAGGATGGCCAAAAGAGGTCAACAGACTATTCTGTTGACAAATAGAGAATATGCGCTCCTAGAATACTTTCTGCGGAATCCTAATACGCTTTTAACCAAAACAGAGCTTTTAGAGCATGTCTGGGATTATAACTATGAAGGATTGTCTAACATCGTTGAGACCTATGTTAAGTATCTACGGAAAAAACTACAGACGACACCTAACTCTTCTGAGCTAATTCATACTATGCGTGGCTCAGGATACATTCTACGAGAAGATTGAGATGTTTACCACTGCACGATTGAAACTGACGTTGTTCTACGCTGCCTTCTTCTTATGTTTTTTCTGGATCGTGAGCATCAGCTTATATGTCTGGATGGATCACTCCATCGGTGGAAGCATGTTGGTCAACCAGGTCAAACAGCAGGAACAATATGGCCAGCATGAGGGCAATTTTAACGAACAGAGCGTTACACTGGCAGGAGCCGTAGCATTGGATCAATTGAAGCTTGTCCTTCTTGTGCTCAACTGCGGACTGGTGCCACTGATTCCGCTGCTGGCCTGGCTGCTGACAAGCCGTACCCTGGCACCCGTCCAGGCGATCCAGGAACGGCAGGAACAGTTTACCGCTGATGTCTCGCATGAATTGCGTATCCCGTTGTCCATTCTTAATGGGGAGATCGAAGTCGCGTTAAAGAAGAAACGGACAATGCAGGAGTATCACCACACACTCAGCAGTGCCAGAGAGGAAACTGAGCGTTTACGACGGCTCGTGGAAGATTTGTTACTGCTCACTCGCATGGAGCAAGGAACGCCAACCGGAACGAGAGAAGAGGTTGATCTCACTGATCTCATCATGCAAGTGAGAGGATCTTTGGAGCCGCAAAGGCAAGAGAAACAGCTTACGATCCACGTCATCCCAGCCGAAGAAAGTCTGGTCATCATTGGACAAGAACTTCTTCTAAGACACCTTTTGTTCAATCTGCTTGAGAATGCCATCAAATATACGCCAGAGCAAGGAACAATTACTATTACAATCGCGCGCGAGAAGCATGATGGTCTTGTCACAATCAAGGATACCGGGATTGGGATGGCACCCAACCATCAAGCCCGGATTTTTGATCGCTTCTATCGCATCGATTCAGCGCGGTCAGAAACACCGGGCTATGGACTTGGACTGGCTCTGGTGAAAAAGATTGTAACGCTCCACAATGGGAATATCCAGGTTCATTCAGTGCTCAGACAGGGCACGACATTTGTGCTCTCTTTTCCTTGTGTCTCAATACCCGCGTATTCCTTCTCACGTTCTTCCCATCTTCCTTCTGCTATACTCAACCCATCACAGCAAGAAAGGAGGTGAAAAGCCAGATGATCAAACGCATCGTCGTCTCAATAGTCGTACTTTCCTTCATGATGCTCGCAGAACTCGCCTTTCTTCAAGGAGGAAGTTTGCACGCAGCACCTGCCCATACACTCGCAGCGCCGGTACAAACGTCGTCGCAGGTGCAACAGACAGGATCGAACGGCTCAGGGAGCAATACAGCAGAGCCAACTACTACTAATCCAGAAAAGCCAAATGGAACAGCAGAAGATCCGGGGAAAGAGACCAATCTTCCTGGTGGAGGACATCAGGACCAGGGTCAGGTAGATCATCAGTTTGAAGGCGTCGAATAACGTCTTCCTCTGATACAACTCAAGGAAAAGTGGGTCGCAGTGGTTGCGGCCCACTTTTCATTCACGAGTTCATGTAAATCGACGATTAGCTCAATGGGGATGAGCCAGTAGGGCGGGAGCGTCAGCACTGCATACCTTTGTGCCGGTATGCTCTCAGATGAACGGCAGCAAACCAAACGGGTCTTTTGCCTGGCGAGATGGGGAGTTGGCCTGCTTTTCGGCCGCGATTCAGATCTGGGCCCTACCGGGCCCACCAGCAATGGAATTGCTACAGTGGAGGAGCAACGGGACAATAAAACAACAGAAGAGCTATTACACCCCACACAACACATCACTTCTCCTCATCCACCTCACCCTCCATATCTCGTAACAATGACGCATAATGACCGCGCAAGCTTAGAGTGTCAGGATGGTCAGGTCCCAATACCCGTTCATAAATCGCCAGCGCCCGCTCATACAATGGCTGTGCTTGCCCATACTGCCGTCGCTGATGATGACTGACCGCTAGCCAAAAGAGACTGGTAGCTGTATCAGGATGATCTGGCCCCAGCACACGCTCCCATATAGCAAGCGCTTGACGAAACAACCGTTCTGCATCTTCGATTCTTCCCAGCTTATGATACAATAGCGCCAGATTGTTCAGGCTCGTCGCCGTAGCGGGATGCTCTCCTCCTAGCTGCCGCTCCCTGATCTGCAACGCTCGCTCATACAACGGCTCTGCCTCTCCATATCGGGCACGGTCTTCAAGATAGAAGGCTGTTTGACTGAGCAGGCGTGATGCAGCAGGAAAGACAAACTGGTGGAGTTCAATCATGTCGGCGGCAAGCAGTACATGAGGGAGCAGTCGCTCACAGAGAGGCCACGTTTTGTGTTCTACATCTGGAAATACGGCACCTACTACCTGTACTGTTCGCTCGGCCCAGAGCTTCTCGGTCGCCGCATTCATCTGATCCTTGAGCACAGCTTGGACCAGGCGGTGGATGGAGAGCTGTCGGGTTCGAGGATTCCGGTCGAGCAGAGAATAGGCGCGCAGGACTTCGATGGCTTGATTGAACTGTTGAGGGTCCGTAGCTAGAGATGTAAGATCTGATCTAGCTGAGAGATGCTCTTTCCTTTTACCGAACCAGCTAAAACCTCGGCGTGACGATGGTGGACGAGTGTCAGTTAAAACTTTCATCCCCTCTGTGATGAGCTCTTCAGGTATAGCATTGGGGGCCAGGAAGGCGCAGAGGCGCAAGAGATCGGCTGCGGCAGCATTGCGCTCCTGGACGCGTTGGAAGGCGAGGGACCAGGTGGTGGCGATGGGTTCAGGGTGATCGGCGAGACGTGAGCGGCGCTCGTTGAGGATATCGTGCCGATGCTGCTGGTAGAGTTGCTGGTACTGCTGTAGGCTCATTCCCGTTGCCTCTAGATAGGCTCCCGCTTGATCAAGAGCCAGGGGGAGCCCTCCGAGTTCCTGAGTGAGTTGAAGTGCCAGACTTTGCTCGTCGGGTGTCGCCTGCTCAAGGAACGCTTCGGGTGGTAAGAGGGTGGCGCGGCGTAAGAGGCTGAGGTGGTAGTGTCTCGACGTCGAGACGCTGGGCGAGACCCTGCATGTCGTGCGCACGGGTAGTGATGAGTATATGTCCTTTGAAGAGTGGTGGTGGAAGGAAGGGGAGGAGCAGATCGAGGTCATCGGCGTTGTCCAGAATGAGCAGCCAGTTGGAGTGCGTGTGCAGCCAGGATTTGACGGCCTGGATAGTGAGCTGCTGATCCTGGGCGTCGCGCTCAGGAAGCTTGAGGAGGGTGGCGAGGTCGCTGTAGGAGGTGATGAGCGCTTCTTGATTCTCGGTACGTGCCCACAGGACGGCTGTGTAGTCGGAGCCGTAGCGGTAGGCATAGTGGACGGCGAGCTGAGTCTTGCCGATGCCGCCCAAGCCGCTGATCGCCTGGGGCTGGCTGAGGGCGGCGGGCTGGCCCGATTGGAGCTGAGTGTGCAGGCGCTGCAAGAGTTCGTCGCGGCCCAGGAAGAAGGGGTTGGGGGCATAGGGAATATTCCAGATGGCGGGCTGGTCTGTCCGCTGAGTGATAGCAGGAAGGAGTTGGAGGTCTTCAAGCACGCGGCGCAGGCCTGCCGTGATATCAGTCCAGGCCTGATCCTGATCAGGCTGTTGACTGAGAGGCTTGCCATCCTGGGGCAGAAATTGCAGGCGGGCGAGAGGAGTATGCTGCCAATCGCAAGGGCGCAGCAGGAGAGGAACGACGCGGGCCTCCTTCGCTTCCTCACGCTCTAGAGCTCGCTTCATCTCAATGTCATAGCAATATTTGGAGGCGATGAAGTCCGGGCTGACGAGCAGAAGGATGAGGGAAGACTGCTCCAGATTAGCATCGATCTCTTGAGACCAATTATCGCCGGGGAGAATTTGACGATCATACCAGGTCGTGATGAGATTCTGGCGCTTCAGCGTTGCCAAGTGAATGTGAAGCCTTTGCAGAAAAGCCTCGTCCTCGTGAGCATAGGAACAGAAGACCGCGAGAGGGGCCTGCGAGCTGGACGACATACGATCCGCCTCCTGTATTTCGTGACGGTCCTGAATCGATGCTTTTCTCTGTTAGCTCAGTATAGTGGATTGCTGAGGAAAGGGCAAGAGGTAGCACCGTTCTTCATGCGAAGTCGCCCATAACGCCTTCGAGGTTGGTGTGGCGTTTCTGCATTTCCTGCGATGAGACCGAGCGTTTCTCCATGAGCAGCATGATGACGGCATCCTCGAAAAGGAAGAGCGCTTGTTCGAGGAGAGAGGCCATTGGCTGGATGGATCTGATCTCAGGCTCCGTCCCGAAGATCTGGCCGGGCACGAGCACCGTCACGTCCGCGAGCCTTCCCTGCTCGTTTTCGGGATGGGCGGTGATCACGCAGACTCTCGCCCCCGCCTCCTTCGCCAGCTTGATGATGCCCAGATCGATCGTCGTCACGGCGCAATTGACAATGAGCAGGTCGCCGGGACCAATGTTTGGCGTGGTGGTGTCGAAGACAACATAGGTATCGAAGCCCATGTGCTTGAGCCTCATGGCGAAAGCGCGCAGAGAGGCCAGCATCCTGCCCATAGCAAAGAGCTGAATTGTCTTCGCCTTCTCGATTTCATCTATCAGTTTCTGAACATCACCCTCTGGAACAGCTTCAAGGACCTGGCGGTTTTCATCAATCAGCGCATTGACGATCTCGCGATACCTGCTCATCTCGCAACTCCCCCGAAGGCGGCGAGCCCCGGTCTTTTAAACTTCAGTTAGACTTTCTGAAAGACGTTGCGCTAACTAACATCATGAATCCGCTTTGGCTTTTTATGTCTCTTAGACTTAGCGTCGAGTATCACAGTGGTGGTTATATCCGTAGTGTCTCAGACCGGCCTGGGCTCCTCATGTCTCTTAGACCGTGACCTTTGGTGGTATCACCGACATGATTAACGTCTCAAACTGGTCTGAGCTCCTCATGTCTCTTAGACTGCTACCTCTGTAGTATAGCATGAGAAGCGGCCTGAGACAAACGTTTCCAAGAGCCTCTTTATGAAAGAGCTTTTTGAGATGGGAACATGGTGTATTTTTCGCCACTTTTCTTCTCGGTCCGCCTCTGAAGACTTCCGAGGGCCTAAGCTCAGAGGGGATGTCACTGGAGGCACTCGAAAATATATTGTTATTTATGAATGACGATAGAAGAATGCTTTGCCAAGAAAGCTTTTCAGAGAGCCTAAAGAGATAAGAGACAATGGGAGACGCCGGACGTGCCGGACGCCGTAAACGTGGTCCGGCGCGTCCCTCGCATCCCAGGCACACTACCGCTTGATCACCAGCGCCATAAATACGGCACCTCTGTGAGTCCAATGGTGGAAGTTGGGGGAATACATTGTGCTGAAGCGGCGGGCTCTATGATCCTTTTTTGTGATGAGAGCGCATCGGGGTAGGAGACGAGGAGGCGAGCGGTGTGTTATGATGACGATATAGCGTATTGTTTTGAAGTGGCGATATACATAGATAACTATTTCTTTCTGAGCAGTCACTTCTCGACTATAAGAAATTACAGATGCGAGAGGAGATCGTCCTATGCGGATATATGATCATATGCGGGAGGCTGTCTGGTCCACGGCGTGCACAACGGCTAATCCGATTGTACATCATGGAGAGCAGGTGGGGAGCGTTGTGAGTGTAAGGCGGGTCGTTCGCCGGGAGAGGGTAGAGGAGGGCGACGAGGCCGGACAGCCGGAGGACGGCTTCGGGGCAACTTCAGTGAGAACGGAGACAGGTGGGAGGCAGGCCGACAAGGTGGAAGAGGTGACTCAGGCAGGAAGGAGGATTGATGGGAGGCAGGCCGACAAGGTGGAAGACACGAGCCAGCCGAAGAGGGTGGAGAGTGATGGGCAAACGGCGAGCACGACGAGCGGTGAGCAGGTAGAGAGAGCTGAGAGTGATGGGCGGGTAGCGGGTGGTGGAAAGACTGAGCAGCCAACAAATACAGCAAGTGGAGGGAGCGCCGGATCGGCGGCGAATACGGTGAGTGCGCAGGCAGGCAGGCAGGAGACGAGTACGGCGAGTGGGGATAATTATAAGTGGTGGGTATTGGTGGCGGCTATATTTGGAGTATTTGTGAGTATTCTGGATGCGACGGTGGTGAATACGGCGCTACCCCGGATTCAGGCGGCGTTTGGGACGGATCTGCACCAGGCTTCGTATGTGGCAACGGCCTACACACTGGCGCAGGGGGTGGTTATCGCGACCTCTGGCTATCTGGCGAATCGCTATGGTGTGAAGCGGGTGTATCTGACCTCGCTGGCACTTTTTACGATCGGCTCGGCGCTGTGTGGCATCGCGTGGAGCATGCCAGTCCTGATTATATTTCGTGTGCTGCAAGGGGCGGGCGGGGCGACGCTGCTGCCGCTCTCGCTCACGCTGGTCTTTGGTGCCTTTCCGCCGGAGCAGCGGGGATTGGCGAACGGCGTCTTTGGCATTCCTATTCTGGCGGCTCCGGCGTTTGGACCGGCGCTGGGCGGCTATATCGCGCAGTACGTTGACTGGCGCTGGATCTTCTATCTCAATGTGCCGATCGGTATCATAGGTGTGATACTCGGATGGCGTGTGCTGCGTGAATCACAGATCCAGAAAGATCTGCGCTTCGACTGGCGCGGCTTCCTCATCCTGGCCCCCGGGCTCGCACTGCTACTCTATGGCCTCTCGAACTTGAGCTATGATGGATGGAGCTCGATTCTGAACGTCTCGGGACCGACAATCCTGGCTCTGATCCTGCTGGTCCTTGCCGTTCCCCTGGAGTTGCGCACAAAATCACCACTGCTGGACCTGCGCCTCTTCACCGGTCGCAACTTTCTGGTCGGCAACATCATCATCTGGGTCGCCACCATCGGCCTCTTTGGCGCAACCTTTCTGCTGCCACAGTACCTCCAGGCTCTACGCGGCCTCGGCCCCTCCGCCTCTGGTCTGCTCTTAATGCCCCAGGGACTCGCAGCCATCGTCGGAACCATCATCTCAGGCGCGCTCTACAACCGCCTCGGCCCGCGCATCCTCGTAATCATCGGCGCGGTCGCCATCACCATCGACACCTACCTGCTCAGCACTCTCTCAAACCTCGACTCCAGCCTCACTCTATTCATACCCCTCCTCATCGTCCGCGGACTCGCCTTACCCCTCCTTACTCAGACCACCAACACGCTCGCCCTCAACGAGATCAGCAACCGGGCGCTGGCGGGCGCGAATACCGTTCTCAACATCACGCGCTCCGTCGTCTCCTCGCTGGCGGTAGCCGTGCTCATCAACATTCTGCAATCGCAACAACTCGCTCACCAGGCAGTCTTGCGGGCTGGCGGACCCGTCACACACGCAGTCCAGCAGCAGGCCCAGGCGCTCGCCTACCAGGACATCTACCTGCTCACCGCCATCGTCACTATCCCTCTCCTCTTCCTCCCATTCCTGCTGCGCGAGAAGCCATCTACGCCCACTCAGCCTGCATCCAATGCTGCGCCAAGCTCAGTCTCGGCAGGCTAAGTCAGCAAGAGCAAATCATCCTCTTCTATTGCCTACTCCAACCCCGACCAATGTCGAGGTTGGAGTAGGCAATCTTACCATATACTGAATCTACCTCTCTGTTGAAAACGCCTTTCCGGAAAAAGGACAGCTATACAGCGACTTCTTATTAAGGAGGCAGCCAAACGAGATCTACTATTTGCTCTCATACCTCGTGTTGGTGTACCAATGGAACTCTATGATTCTATAAACCTTGAGGAAAAACTCTTCCATATTAGAAGATATCGGGGTATTGAGCTAAATACTCAAACATCAATCCTATTTTCGAGTGAACCAGACATTACTCTGGTGGGGAAAAACGGATCGACGAAGGGTGTCATAGAAGTTAAGGGAGGCACTGATCCTGCAGGAGCTCTTGAGCGTTATGGAGCAGCGAAGAAGTCTTTTGAAAATACAAGAAAAGATGCTCCGGAAGCAAAAACCATTTTGATTGCCAGTTGTATTACAAATGAAGCCAGAGAACGTATCTCTCATGATAAGACCATCGACAATTTTTTTAATCTGACGCAGGTCATTAAAGAGCAAGAGAAATATGCAGAGTTCCTTGAACTTGTATTCTCTACACTAGGAGAAGCCTCTAATTAATTTTAGCATCATGCATTAAAATCATCTTAAGAGATTCTGAGACGCTTGTATTGCCTTTACTTTTCCTTTATACTTCATGATAGGAAGACTGGAGAGAATAGTAAAGGAAGGCGAGAAGCGATGGCGACTCCAGAAAAGCGGGAACAGCCGAGCACGTATTTTGTGCAGGATCGTTCGAATGAGAGCGAGCTCAGCCGCGTGGAGGTTCAGGGGCGGATGATTACGGCGAGCATGGGGGGCGTGTTGCCGGAGCAGGATGATCCGAGTGTCTTTAAGCATGTGCTCGATGTGGGTTGTGGAGCTGGCGATTGGCTTATTGAGATTGCTAAAACGTATCCAACTGCATCTCTGCTGATAGGAGTGGATGTGAGCCGCCGGATGGTTGAATATGCACGTGCACAGGCGCAAACTCAGCAGGTTAGTGATAGAGTCGAGTTTCACACGATGGACGCTCTGCGCATGCTCGAATTTCCTGCTAGCTTCTTTGATCTGGTCAACGAGCGCTTCGGAACTAGCTATATGCGCACATGGGACTGGGTTAACCTGCTGCTCGAGTTTCGACGTGTGACAAAATCGGGCGGCATCATCCGTGTGACAGAGCCCGATGCGTTTGTTGAAAGCACAAGTCCAGCGTTATCGCTTTACTACGAACTCTTCATGAAGGCAATGTACCAATCAGGGCATCTCTTCACAGAAGAAAGAGATGGCCTCAAGAAAAAACTGGCATCTTTGCTTCATCAATCTGGCATTCAAAACGTGCAGACGCACGACTATACGTTAGAATATCGTATGGGCACGCCTGAATGGCAAAATTTCTATAACGATGTCACCTACGGCCTGCACACGCTCGCCCCTTTCTTGCGCAAATGGACGAAAGTGCCTGACGATTATGATCAGATCTGTCAGCAGGCGCTGAACGAGATAAAGCAGCCCAATTTTGTTGCAACGTGGCCGTTGCTCACAGCGTGGGGCAATGTGCCGTAGCAGGAATATATCAATTACTACCTCTACCTCAACCCAATTGGCTGCTGATTGACATAGCCGCTACCGCAACAACAGGAAAGAGGCATCTCTCAGTTCACGGCCGTTCCTGGAAATGCATGCCTATACGCCTGCGGACTGATACCAACGAGGTGCTTGAATTGGTCGCGGAAGTTTGTTGATGAGCCGAAGCCAACGGAACTGGCGATCAACTCAATTGAGTGACCAGTAGTTTCCAACAAGCATTGCGCCCTACGTATCCGAGCGCGATTGAGCCATCGTAGTGGAGTAGCACCGGTCTGTGCGCGGAAACGCCTGCTGAGAGTGCGTGTACTCATCATCGCTTGAGCGGCGATATCTTCCAGCCGAAGTTCCCGGTGCATGTTCTCAGCCATCCATCGTAACACCGGTTCGAGCGTTATCCCGTCGGGGGTGAGCGGCTCGTGCGCGATGAACTGTGCCTGTCCACCATCGCGCTCCAGGGGCATCACCGAAACTCTGGCGGCTTCAGCGGCTACGGCAGAGCCGTAGTCCTGGCGGATCATATGCAGACACAGATCGAGCCCCGCAGCCGCCCCAGCAGAGGTCAGAATCTTCCCGTTATCGACAAAAAGGACATTGGCATCGACCTCCACTTTGGGGTATTGTTGCGCCAACGCGCTAGCAGCAGCCCAATGAGTGGTTGCACGGAGACCGTCCAGCAGTCCGGTGGCTGCCAGGATGAACGCCCCGCTACAAATCGATGCGATCCGGGCACCACGCTCTGAGGCAGCTCGTAACGCGATTACCACGGCGTTGGGAATCGGCTCTGTAGAGTTCGTCAGGCCAGGAAGGATAATGGTATCCGCCTCAGCCAGCATCTCTAGCCCCCAGAGGGCGCGCAACGTGAACACATCTGTCTCAATTTCATCGGTGGGAGCACAGATTCTCGTCTGATACGCCGCCTGCCCGTCTGGCAAACGGGTGCGCCCAAATACCTCGATGGGGATGGACAGATCGAATATGACTACTTTATTCAAAGCGAGAATAGCTATCGTATGCATAAAACTACTATAGCATTTTTCATCCTTCTCGACAATCACGAATCCCGCGTAGCGACCATCCCTTGCGGTTGTCGTGGTTGGCTATCGCTACGTGAGCCTCTCAAGCGGATGGAGGACGACAACCGCAAGGGATGGTCGCTACGCGGGCGAAGCTTAATGAAGTGGATCGGCCCAGTACGCGTGATCCATTCGATATGGCTTGAATCCGTTGGTTTTTGGTCATTCCGCCACTGTTCGACACGATGATCCTGCCCTATAGTGAGTGCAGACGGTAAGCTGTCGTTTCTGTACACAACATTTTGCAAGAAGGATACATAGAATGCATGCTCAGATTGTGTTGTTTGATGGGTTCGACCCACTGGATGTCGTTGCTCCCTATGAAGTATTGGAGGCGGGTGGGGCCGCATCTGGCGGAGCACTGACGGTGGAACTGGTCTCGGCGGAAGGGCCACGAGAGGTTGTGAGCGGCTCAGGGGGCCTCGTCCTGCGCGCGACGGCTACCCTCGATCCAGACAAAGCCGATCTTGTCATCGTACCGGGTGCGTCGGGGCCGGTCAGCGAGCCTGAGGATGGGCGCGACACTATCCCAATCCTGCTGGCGCGGACGATGGAGACAAACCTCCCTACTTTGATGAGGAAGGCTCTCGACAATCCAAAGGTGCTTGTTGCCACAGTCTGTGGAGGTTCCCTTGCACTGGCGATGGCTGGTCTTCTCGAAGGTCGCCATGTGGTAACGCATCACATGGGCATGGACGTTCTGAGTGCTACTGGCGCTATCCCGATTCGCGCGCGTGTGGTCGATGACGGCGATCTGGTTACCGGCGGTGGAGTCACCTCTGGTCTGGATCTTGCTCTCTATCTGCTCGAACGCGAACTCGGTCCTCGCATCGCAGGAGCGGTGGAAGAGATGTTCGAGTATGAGCGCCGTGGAACCGTCTGGCAGAACAAGGGACTCGCAGCCATCGCGATATAATGTTCTGGCACACTTCCCCGCGTAGCGACAATCCCTTGCGGTTGTCGTCGTGCCACTTCAACACAAGACAATAAATGAAAGGATAATAATGTCTATTACAGGTTCTTGGAACGTCAACATCTCAACCCCGATTGGCACCCAAGCCGTCGTCCTTGAACTTGTCGAGAACGACGGAGTTGTCGAAGGAACAGCGAGGGGCACGGCAGAAAGCACGCCCTTGATCGATCCGATTCTTGACGGCAATCGGCTCACCTGGAAGCAATCGATCACCAAACCCATGCGCTTGAACCTCGCGTTCGACGTGACCATCGACGGGGATAGCCTCACCGGCACATCAAAAGCGGGAAGGCTGCCCACATCTAAAGTCACCGGCACACGCGTTGTTTAGGACGAAGAGGATCAAGGTCGCGACGCACCCATCGGATTGGGCATAGGCACACCACCCTGCTCTATAATTCTGGTACTTAACGGGCGTACAAGGGAGATAAGACGCGGCGCTTGCTCCGCACCCAGGTGCTGCCAGGGAGGAAGGGCGAGCATATCGGTGCGATCTTCAACCTCCTGGTAGAGCGTGCTACCAACTGTAGTGAATTGTCCGTTCTCATCAAGTAGCCCTCTTTGTTGTAGACGCCGACGGGCCGCTTCCCAATCCTCATCGCTCCAGCCACGATTGGACTGAATGTTCTCCCGCGTCGTATTGCCGTTCGCGACCTGAACTACATGGGCCTCACAGCCATCAATCCCTGCGGTGAGCAGAGAGGCGACGTGACCATCGCCGCGAAACTCGCGCAGCAGGGTTGTGGCATGCCAGAGAATCAGGTGCGGCTCTGTGGGCCAGGGCAGGTTGGCATACGCCGCAAAAAGCGCACGCCCCTCCACAGGACAGCTCGTAGCCGCCCGCCGGGCCAGCTCAGCCGCCTCCGCCAGTTCGCCGGATGTAATCTGCTCGCCTAACAAACGGTGCAGCGTTGCATCGGCCGCTTGCAGCCGCAATTCAAGAATGCGTTGCGGAGTTGCGAAGCTCCAGGCATCGGGCAGAGCACGATTGACCATATGCGGATGAAAATTGTAGAAGAGTGCCGCGATCACAGAGGTCGGAACGATGCCCAGGGGAGCGGAGCGGGCGGCGAAATACCCCATCCAGTAGCCCTTGAGGCTAGCATCCTTAAAGGCCGCCCGCGCCTCCGGCGAAAAATAGATCATCGCGTGATAGGGTTCGAGCGCCCGCCAGGCAGTGCGGGCCAGAGAAAGGTCTGCCAGATTGCTCTGATTCGTTTGTGCAACCATAAATAAAATTACCTTTCTTCAACTACATTGTTGACAATCCATTGAGAGCGCGCCCGCACCAGCAGACTCTCGCCGCGCTTGATCTGCTGCAACCGCGTGGAAGGCTGGCCCATTGCGGGAAGAGGATCAAGCCAGGTCGCAATCTCAAGCTGCTCTCCAAAACGGCCACTTTCAACGTACTCTACATCATATTCAAGTGCGTGCATCATCACCGCATCGGGAGTCAAGCTAAATTTCGCGTAGGCATCCCAGGCCGCGTTATCCAGCACGACGACATAGGCGGCGTTGTTCATATGCTGCATCGGATCGGTGTCTGAGAAGCGAACGGTATAGCTAGAACGTTCGGGAGGGGTGTCGGGAAAGGCGGGCCAGGCAGCTTCGGGCTGCGGTGGGATGGGTCCATCGGGCAGCCAGATCTGGGCGGTCTGCTCAGGCAAGCGGGCGGGGCGACCGCGCGCGTCCAGATACACCCAAAGTGTGCGGGCTGTCACGAGCGGTTCGTCAGTACCAACGACACGAGCGATGTAGCTGCGCTGAGCAGTAATACGCGTCATACCGATAACAAAGGTCTCAAGTTCAAGCTGTGTGTGGACGGGGACGGGGGCAGCAAAATTGATCACCGTCCGTCTGGCAACCCAGTAGCCATCACCCGAAAGTTGCGCATCTTCAGCATCTAACGACACAATATCCTGTAGATAGTGCAAGAATGCCGCCGGAGTAAGAAACCCATAACAATCGCCATCATCATAGCGAACAATATACGTCTGACGAAACCGCCGTTTCATATGTACCCTCTAAAAGTTACGCGATTTTGTAGTGCTAGCGATATTTATACATCTGTACCACCTTAATTATCATACCATAAAAAAATTTGTGATAAAACAAGAGTGTTCCTTGAGGTCTTCTTTAAATCCTATCCAAACATATTTGCTGCCGCCGCGTGATTATCGTTGTGATCACCACTATTATCACTATTTACAACAACAATATCACTATAAGCAGGTACAGTGGTAGAGATGGTCGTTGCGCCGCCCTTGACGGCAATATCCTGAACTGATCCATTGCTAGCATGAATGGAGAGGCGTGGATAGGGCGTTGGCTGCACGGTAGTATACGTCAGGGGTGCGTTAGTGGGGTTGGCAATGATCTGCATGACGCGGCCCTTTTCGGTTGCTTGAAAGCCTTCGAGTCTATTTCCCGTTGCTAGCATTGTTGTCTGATCGGCAGTAGATGTATTTGGGAAGATTTCGACTTCGTAGTAGTGAGTTTCGCCCCGGCCGTAGGTTATTGATTTGGAGCCATTGGCGCGGGCATCAGAGATGAGGATGCGGCCGCCCTTGTTAGACTTATCGTTTGGGTCGGTGACTGACGGGGCTTCGAGGGTGGTCGCGAGCTTGCCGCCGTAGTTCTGATCGGTGATGCGCACGACCATGTTGCCATAGCGGACGGTGGAGGGATCAAGCTGCTGGAAAGTCTTTTGAGTGCCCCAGGTCTCGCGGCCGGAGACGAGTTTGATAGTGCCGTCGATGCCGTAAGCTTGCTGATCGGCGAGGGAGGTGATGCTGAGCAAACCGATGATGCGGTCGGGCAGGAAGAGCCATTGCTGATCGCCTTGCCACTGACGAGGATTGAAGAGGCCGCGAGGGTTGGTCTTGTCGGTGATGGTGTAGGATGTTGAGAGGGCGGCGAAGTTCTGAGTCATGGTTATGGCATCGTGTTCGCCCTGGGGGAACGAGCGGAAGTTTTTGCGATCGACGCCTGTCAGGCCGCCGGGCGTGGTCTGTACCTCGCTTGTGACGCTGTCCAGAGCAGCGTTGAGGGGCCAGGTGGATGGCGATGACGAGGGATCGAGGAGCATGGCACCGACGAAGCTGGATTTGCCGATGCCAAAATTAGAGTCAGGCTGGTCCTGGCCGATTATGCTGGCATCGCGGGTGCTGCTGGCGAAGCTGAAGAGCCCGAAGTGGCCGCGCGGACCCTGAATATTTTGATCGTAGAGCAGGTAGTTGTCGGGGAGCGTCTTCTTGACGAGGTCGGCGCGGTAGAAGATGGCGGCCATCTCGCTGCCCTGGATATTGCCAGCGAGGGTGGCGTTATATGCATCGCCGGTCAGGCTGGCGATGATGTAGGCGGCCTCGCCCGGCTTATCCTGATTCCAGAAGTGCTTGTCGGCGGGCGCAGTGAAGTATTCGGCGACGCCACGAGGATCATAGCAGAGTGGATAGAAATGCTTTTCGCTCAGCAGCATCTGCCTGGCGCTGGCATCCCCAGACAGCAGCCAGTACCAGGCCAGGGTGACGACATCGTTCCCGTGATAGGCGCAGATATCGTTTTCCAGGCCACGGTAAGAGAACGCGCCGTCGCGGTACGCGTTTCGGGCCAGTGTGGCGAGCGCGTTCTGGGCCGTGCGCTCAAAATCTCCGTTATGCACATCCCAGCTCGATGCCAGCAGATCCACCGCCTGATGAATATCGTTATTCCACCACGTCTGGTAGAAGCGGTGATTGTTGTAGACATCGCCAAAATCGGTGACGATCTGTTGCGCGTTCAACAGAATCGCTTGCTCCCAGCCCGTTCTGATTGTTTGTGGAATCAGGTCGGGATAGACGGCATTAAGCATGGCATAGGCGAGAGGATAGTTGGAGTTCTCGATGTCGGCGAGGCTGATCGTTCGGTCGGTCCAGCCACTGAACTCGCGGTCGAGCAGGTTGAGGAGCAGAGTCAGGACGCGTGGATCATCCTTGAGTGGGCTTTGTGGATGGCACAGGGCCTGGGCGGCGGCGAGCGTATCTGCTTGCAACGTACTGCGTGGAATGGTTACAAGATCCAGGCGATTGAACAATTTTTGCATATCATCGAACATATGCGGAACGAAGGGATTTGTTGCCGGCGACGGGATGGGTGGAAAGAGATTCGTCGGCGTGGCCGCACGCTTGCCAATCGTCTGCTTGCGCATCTTCGTGAGATCATCGAGCAGATTGGATGCCGTATCCGTATGTCCGTTGTTCAACTCCGTCGTCACCCTGCTCAGAATCCACAAAAGCGCCGACTTCTTTAAGCGCGCCTGGGCTGTATTCTCCGGCAGCGTGATAAGTGCCTGCCGCATCGGTTTCAGCCGCTGCGCGACCTCAGTGGCAGGAGGCGAGCTATGAGAGTTCAACGCAATACTTACAATTGGAATCGCTATCAGAATGAGAATAAAGAAGATAAGCAACACCCTTTGTAATGGTGTGCGGCGTGAAATAAATCTATTGAAAAGATTGCTACGATCTGGGCGCGTCTCTATAGCAATATCTCCCGGTTTCTATAGAATTGGAGTTTAACTGAAGATTGTTAGACGTATCTTACAATATTCTCGTCCCCCTTGCTATAGGAGAAGGAGTAGACCCACCTTGTCCTTGCAAAGATTTGTCCACTCCTTCTTTCACTTCGTCCGTAAGCGGGACCCTCTGCGAAGCAGAGGTGCCAATTCATTGCGCACAGACCCCGTTCACGGGGAGGCCATTGCCCATCTTGCCCCAAAACGCTTTGTACCCCTTGTTTCGGGTCGCAACGAAGTTTGACAGAGTAATAGTACTCTGACTCACTTCATTGTAGGGGAGCGCTTCGGGGGACACTGATCACTCCCCTCCGGCTGAAGCCGGTCTGCGCGCGATGAATGCGGCGCCTCTGAGAGCCACATGAAGTGGGTTAGAGCAATAGTCATCCCGATTTCTTCTTAAAGCCTCTGACTCGTATTAATAGTGGTTACAATTATCAAACAGTGTGTCGGTATAAGGCGATGGAATGGTGCCAGAGGCATGACCTGCTGCAACTTCCGCTGCAACGTCGGCATCCGGGCAACTATTTGCAGCAACACGTACGAATTGAAAAGAGTTGTCTGCAATGTTAACATCAAGCATACCCGCAACTGCAATTCCCGTCGTTACTCGCGCCGAGAGGCTGCCTGTTGTGTTGCTTGTAAATGATGCACCTGTTCCAGTATTCGCGTTATCACCAAATATCTCGCGCGTTCCAGCCGCTACAGCAATGTCAAAATGAGTGTTCGGTCCGGTCCAAAGAGTATTATGATCGAATGAAGAGCCGCTGAAACTGAGGTTGTTATGTCCATACGTCGTTGTGAGTGGATCGGCATCAATGCCCCAATAGATTGAATTTCCTGCACTCAGGATCGTATTATTTGCCACTTTTGACTTTTGCGCTACTGTTGACGCCTCGAAGGTGACAATAGCCGCGTCTGTTGCATCAACAATCTGATTGTTCTCTACATCACTATTTTCGCAGTGGTCGCTGATCCCATCCGTCCACTTATTTGCAATGTAGTTGTCACTGGAGTAGGCGGTGATCAGATTGTTGGTGATCGTGTTACTACCACAGGGATCGCCATCCAGACTGCCGTAGGTTTCCAGACTCGATGGACCTGCTGTATTCGTACTTCTACTGTTCGACACCGTTGTACCCGTTCCTCCTAACAAGCGGATATTCTGGCTTGGATTGTTGCCGGAATTGTCATTTCCCGGCTGGTCCCGCTGACCATCAACCCACACATTGAGCAACTTCGCTCCATCTTTTAATAGAACTGCCGGACCACCAAAAGGAGTATTACCGGGAATGCGCGAGAGCCTACCCATCAAAGCATAATGAGGATTATCAGGTTGCCCGGTTGTGCTAAGCGTCACCCCTGCTGGAATAGTGAGAGCTGAACTTAGCAAAACAAGTGTTTTCTGAGTAAGATAAACAGTCCCTCCAGATGGAGTATTATCGAGAGCCGACTGAAGTTGATCTTCTGTTCCTGAGAAGCCGTCTCCACTGGTCGGAATAGCCATCGGAGGCTGCGTGCCCCAATAGTACGAGGAACTACTACCGTCTACTCCGCCACCACAGATCGTTGATGCCAACGAAGTAAACTCTGAACTCGTGAAAAGCGCGTTTACAACATCTGACCATGATGTACCGTTGTCTAGTCGAGTGAGATTGGCGTTAAATCCATCTGCGTCCAGTTCTCGGTTGAGTGCTCCTCGATAGAGCGTCAAAAGTTTGGCGGGATTGTCATAACCGAGATTGTTAAACTCTGACGATGTAAAAATGTCTCGTCCCAGGCTTGCCAACGTATCTGCACTACATCCGTTGCTCTGAAAATAGTTAACTTGAGCTTGCCACCCACCCTGATCTGGCGCGCGGCCTAATGCTTCTGTGTATTGCTTCGCGATAAACTGCGCGGGAACATAGCTCGCCGCATGGGCGAACTTGACAGGAGAAAAGGCAACCATCACAGCCAGAGAAAATCCAATAGAAATGAGCATCCTGCTTAAGCGGAAAAAGCTCGCACGCTTCATTTTCGTGCTTTGTACCATCTGTAAACCTCCTCGTTTCTTCATGGCAATAAACGATGTGCATACACCATCTCCTGGTGTATACTACAAGGTAAGAAAAGAAGGATTCGTCAAACCTGTCCTTCTTAGTAAACAACTCGCCATAACAGGTAATGATGTTATGGCTAACTTGTTATAACAAGACGATAACATATCTTTATTTAATCAGTCAATATTTAGCTTCATTATTAGGAAGAATGGCATTATGAACGTCTTACACCAGGCTACTCAGGATAAAAATATGCACAATAACCTATCTACGCCTCTACCAAAGTATCATCGGATTAAAGAGATTATGCTTGAACGTATTAATGAGGGCATATGGACACACGATATGCTCATTCCATCTGAAACCGATCTTGGCAAAGAATTTGGAGTGAGCCGTATTACGGTGCGGCGCGCGGTGAGTGATCTGGCGCACGAGGGAAAGCTCCGCACGGTACAGGGCAAGGGAACATTCGTTGCCAAACCCAAGCTGCCGGAACGCTTTGTGCAGCGAGCGTTTGGTATTTATGAGGATATGGAGCGCCGTGGCTTGCAACTCAGTACGGAGGTCTTGCGCTTCGAGGTGATTCCGGCACCGGGCGATGTAGCAAACACGTTAGGCTTGAAACGAGAGGAGCACGTCTATGTCCTGGTGCGGCTGCGTTCTGTTCAAAACGAGAAATTGCTTATCTCAACTACCTATATTCCCGAAATGCTCTGTCCTAACTTACAGGGAGAAGAGATAAATTCTGGTTCGCTCTATACGCTTCTACGAACAAAATACCGCTTGATCATTGCGCGTGGGCAACGTAGTTTAGAGGCGGTTGCAGCGGGCCCCTGGGAAGCAAAGCTGCTGGATATCGCGCTGAGTAGTCCGCTTCTGCGACTCGATAGCGTGGCATACCTTAAAGATGGACAGGCATTCGAGTACTCTCAGACGCTCCATCGCGGAGATCGTGCACGCGTTGAGGTGGAGTTTCTTCCGGTACTTGACGAACTCTAAGGGTTATGTTCTTCCAGTTGCATTCTAATGATGAACTTACTCAAGCGTGTTGCTCGCCGAAAAGATATATGCATCTCCATCTCGGCGAGCCAGATCAGGAAATTCCTCCTTAAGAACACCTGCTATGCCTCCAAACGCTTCAAGCTGTGCCTTATACTCATCTAATGCCTCGTGCGAAACGTCAGAGAAGCCTTCCTGAGTTTTGCGTATCACTGTCCGGACTCCTTGATGGATCGTAAAGGGATCAAGACCGCTTATCTGCCGAAAAAGATAGCCCATTGGTATCCAATCCGGCTCGTGCTCTGGCTTAGGCACCAGCTTTCCCTCGCGAACGACAACCTCCGCATGCACAATCTGCTTAGTATGATGTCCATTCCCACACCAGACCAGCAGCTTTGTATCCGAACGCAATGCAGATAAAGCCGAAAAGAGGTTATGCGCTTGCTCATTCTCACGCCAATTCGTCACCTCCTGATGCATATATCCCTTGCTTGCCAATTCCGATGGAAGCTGATTCATATCGGCCTCATAGGGAAGCAGAGTCATGCCTAGATCAAGAGCAGTTTGGATCAAGGCTCTCATATCTGGCTGTGCAAGATAGCTGTTATGAGCCTCAGGGACCTGACGAGTCTGATTGCCTTTCTCAGCAAATAGCGGGTTTAATGCTTCCATAGCCAGATAGCGGACACCAGCTTGTTGGGCAACCGGTAAGATGCGTCGCCCCACCTCCCGCGTCCAGGAACAGCGCTGCAAACCACTATGAAACTCGTTCATCATCACTACACGCGATCGGCCGAAACCAATCGAGACCAGTTCTTCAGGCGTTCGCCACATCCGATTACCTCCTTATCCTCTATACTTCTGTATAATAACTTGGAGCCAAAAAGATCATCTACATTTTTAGGGTAGGGGACGGCGTTTGTTCCAGGCTTCTGGATTCACCAGACTAGCCGGCTGCTCTCCGTGCAGCACACTCACCACCTGTTCGCAGGCCATCGTTTGCATCCGCACCAGTCCCGCACCGGTATACGAACCGATGTGTGGCGTGCAGATCGTGTTGGGCAGCGAGAAGAGCGGATCGTCGGCGAGCGGAGGCTCAGGATCAAAGACATCCAGGCCCGCACCAGCGAGATGGCCCGATTGCAGCGCCGCAAGCAGAGCTGCATGATCTACAAGCGAGCCACGCGAGACGTTGATGAGGTAGCTTCCCATAGGCATCTGGCGCAAGGTTTCTTCATTTATAATATGATATGTCTCAGGAGTGGCGGGGCAATGAATCGAGACGACTTGCGAACGGGCGAGCATTTCGGCGAGAGTTGGAATGACCTCGACGCCCAGTGTCAGGGCGCGCTCCTGCGTAATAAAGGGATCGAAGGCTAGCACCCGCATACCCAAAGCACGGGCGATAGTGGCGACCCGGCTACCGATACGCCCCAGGCCGATCAGACCCAGCACCGCGCCGGATGTTTCCAGGCCGGGAGCAAATGTTCCAGCAGCCGGAAAGCCCTGACCCGCACGCAGAAGACGATCGCCCCGCGCCACCCCTTTGCATAGATTGAGTAACAGAGCAACAGCATGCTCGGCCGTGGATTCTGTTGGCCCATCGGGCGTATTGATTACCAGAATACCCCGCTCCATCGCCGCAGCCAGATCGATGCGATCCACCCCGATGCCTGTCCGCCCCACCACTAGCAGTTGAGGACCCAACCGATCCATCACCTCGCCCGTCACAAGTGTCGCACCACGCACAAAAATAACGTTCGCCGTCGATGCCTCCCCATACCAATCATTCTTCAACTCACCCACCTGGCTCACAACGACGGTCGCTACAGATTCAAGTATTGATAAAGCCTCCGGATAAAATTTTACACCGGTCCATACCTGTGCAAGAGACATATCAGGTCTCCTTTCCGTCCTTCTCCTCGGACTCGACGAGGTTGAGCGGACGTGCTCCTTTCGTCATATCCAGAAGACATAAGCGTGTGCCGAATGGGTCCCGGATCACGGCACACTTTCCAATTGTAATATCAAAGGGCTCTACGAGTACGTGACAACCTCTTGCAACATATTGCTCAACGGCCGCGACGACATCATCGACCAGATAATGCACCTCTACTGAAGAAGGAATGTCAGGATCACGGTGCAGCACAATCTCCGCGTCACTCTCCGGGAAGACCAGCCCGATCGAGTCATCTCCGCTCCACTGTGGATGCAGCCCGAAAACTTCCACGTAATAAGCGGCGGCAGCCTCGAAATCCTCTACCCGAACCATCACACAATCAATCTTTCGCAACATCTTCTCTTCGTCTCACTCTTTCTTGATGACGGCAACACGCATTTGTGCAAATGGATCGCGCTCAAGCTGACTCAATTTGACCATTTCCAGCGAGAACCCCCACTGCCTCAGTTCCTCATCAATCCTCACATCCAACTTTTCTTTCATTTTTGCTTTTTTACATAGTCCAGGCGAAGCCTGGACTATGTAAAAAAGCAAAAATGAAAGAAAAACGAGTTCTTAGAGCAATTTATTGCACTTTTATGTACGGACCACGTTCACGGCGTCCGGAAGCTCGCCTAACACCCATCTCGCCACGCAAACTCAAATCTTCGCCTTCTATTCTTCCCTCTTTTGAAATGGGTAGGGATCATGTGATGATTTTTGACACATCCATCCGGCCAGAAGTATGCAGTGCTGAAGCGTGGATTTGGCTGATCCAATCAGCAGGCTCTAGGGCCGGATGAAAAAGGCAAAGAGCATGAGCGGCGGGCTCTCAGTACCCAGCAGGCCGCTCAGGATGAACGTCTGGTTTTGCCCGCGCCGTCGATATATTTTGCGTTGCGCCACTGATCATGCTGTTGAGGTCGGTGGTTGCTGTAACCATCTGGAAGCCCTCGCGCACGCGTTCGGCGGCGGCGGCACCATCGCTGCTCATAATGCCCGTGGCTATATGATATTGTTTGGCGGCAGTTTTGATGCGCTCCAAAGCTTCGAGGAAGGCGGGCTGCGCACTGTAGACGGAGGGCGGGAGGCCGAGCGAGGCGTGCAGGTCATTGGGACCGACGAAGGCTACATCGAGACCGGGGACGGAGAGGATGGAATCGACGTTTTGCAGACCTTGCGCGCTCTCGATCTGTACGGCGACGAGAATTTCGTCGTTGGCACCCTGCAGGTAGGCGTTGCGGTCGAGGGTGCCGAAGGCGTAGGGGGCAAAGGCACCGCCAACACTGCGCGTTCCCGCCGGCGGATACTTCGAGTTGGAGACAACGCTCTCAGCCTCCTCGCGTGTATTGACCATCGGGACCAGCACGCCCCACGCACCCGCATCCAGCGCCCACTTAAACCACTCCACACTGTTATAAGGAATGCGCACAAATGGAGCGCACGTTCCGGCATCCGCCACCGTCGCAACCATCTCCGCCATCAGCGAAGGATTGTGCGCGCTATGCTCCATATCGATCAAGAGCCAATCAAAGCCCAGCCGCGCCATCACCCGCGCCGAGGTTGTGCTGGGCAGATTCAGCCAGGCTCCCAACGCCGGCTCACCACGCCTCAACAGCTCTTTGACATGATTCGTACGCATAGATTTCGGAGAATTCATGAAGTACGCCTCTTTCTGCTGAAATAGTCGGATGTCATTTGTTCTATCGTGTCTATTATACACTTTTTAGATGGACCACTCCGCGGGCTTACTACCCCTTGACGCTACCAGTCCCCAGCCCATTACGCCAATAGCGTTGCAGGAACATACAACCAATGATCAATGGCAGCGACGAGACCAGGGCACCACAGATCACCAGAGTTCCACCACCCCACGTGCGCAAGCCCACCGTCAAAGGATAGAGTCTATTATCGCTGAGCATGATGAGCGGCAGAAAATAATTGTTCCAGATTGCCACAAATTGGAAGAGAAAGATGGTCACCAGCGCGGGCACCATCAGCCGCAAAGCAATCGTGTAGGTGCGCCACTCGCTCGCTCCGTCGAGGCGGCTCGCCTCCAGCAGATCATCCGGTACGGCAGACGCCGCGTAGATGCGCGAGAGATAGACGCCGAAAGGACTCACCATGCCGGGCAACAGAACCGACCAGTAGGTATTCGTCAGCCCTACACTGCTCGCCAGCAGATACAAGGGCAGCGCCAACATAGTCGAAGGTAACAGCACGGCTCCCAGGATAAGCGAGAAGATCAGCGTGCGCCCCGGAAAAACATACTTCGCAATCGCGTAGCCCGCCATACTCGACAGCAGCGTCCCCACTACAGCCCCGCCGCCCGCATAAATAAATGTATTTAATAACCACTGCACAAAGATCGAATTGTTCACTGTAAAGAGGAAGCGCATATTTCTGAACAGCGCAAAGTGCGGCGCAAAGCGCAATCCAAACGTAGTGTACAAATCTCCCGACGTCTGAGTCGAGGAGATAAGCAACCAGTAAAAGGGGAAAAGAAAGTAGATCGCAAACACTATTAAGAACACCATCGCGGCCAGACTGCTGAGATTCAATTTTCGCGGGCCGCCGGGTTTCCTGGTTCGTCCAAGAGTTTCGGCTTCGCGGGCGGCTGAAGACGGAACGGATGTAACTTGTTCACGCACGGCTGTCTACACTTTCTTTCTGCATCATCAAATATACTACTCGTTATATCAGATGCACATTCAGACCCGATACGCAAATGTCAGCCTCTTCTTCATCCACTATCTCCTCCATCCTCGCCAGCATTCCTCTCAATCCAGTGCTTGTTCCCACCCGCCTACCCCATCGTCTCTCGATATATTTCAACCGTCATCCGCGCCGCCTCATCCGCGCCCACGAGCGGTTCTAGTTGTTGTTGGTAGCCGCCAATCGCATCATACTTATGGTTGATCGCATCATGACTACTTACGACAGCATACCCGGTCAGCCCTGCCCTCATCGCCTGACATTCCTGTTCTATTCTCTCTCTCAGTCGCGCAACCTCGCTTTTTCCATGCATTTCGATCTCCATATCAAATTCTCCTCGTGCTCCCTTGACGCAAACAACCGGTCGTAAGGACAAAAGGTCCTATGTATGTAAGAAAAACAGATTCATCTATCTACCTCAATGAGCGTTTCTACTTTCTCAAACAGTACCGATACACGGGGCGAGAGAACTCTACACCTTCATCTTTGTTTCATGTTTTTCCTAATGAATACAAGTAGTGTAAAGTATAAAGCATACTTTTGTCAATGCATTATTGAGAAATTGAAGCGTAGAAGTACGAAGGTCCTTTACTTTTTCCCCTACGCTCTATCTTTTGGTTTAGCAAAATACGAAACAATATATATATTATACTGACCCGTATCTTACACTTTTCGGCAGATAGGACGAACAGCTACTAAATGTTATAGTAACGCTACAATCTCAGGCAAGACCATTCCAGCTCGCTCGTGAATAGCCACATCAGCAAGCGCGTCAAAAGATGTGGGCTGTAAATTAATAATGATAAGTGGCACATTTCGGGTTAAGGCGCGGCGGGGGAGAGTGGCGGCCGGGACTACTTTGAGGGAGGAGCCGACGACGAGGAAGAGGTCGCAGGCGGCGGCAAGCTCTTTTGCATGGGCGAGTTCGGCTTCTGGGATGCGCTGGCCGAAGAGGATGGTGGCGGCTTTGAGGTATCCACCACACTGGTCGCACTGTGGGTCGATCTCGCCGGCGTCGATGCGTTGTTGAAGCTCTTGCATTGAGGAGCGATTGCCACACAGGGTGCAGGCGGCGAAACGTGAGGTGCCGTGCAGCTCGACGATGTTCTGGGGATTGTTGCCGGCGTCCTGATGCAGGCCGTCGAAGTTCTGGGTGATGATGCCACCTAGTACGCCCCGCCGCTCAAGTTCGGCCAGAGCTCTATGGGCGGCATTTGGTCGGGCGGCGCTGACCTGCGCTGAGAGTGCTCGTCGCGTCTGCCAGTAGCGCTGGCGCTCCTCTGGCTTGTTCAAGAAGTCCCGATAGCTCGTCGGAGGATTCTCGTGCCAGACGGAGCCGGGGCTGCGAAAGTCGGGAATGCCCGACTCTGTGCTGATGCCCGCCCCGGTGAGCGCAACTATTTGTTTTGCCGCTTGCATTAATTCAACGGTATCTTGAATTTGTTCTTGTAGGCTGAGTGTATACGACATGCTTATACTATAACACGCTCCTCGGTGAAGAGTGAAAGATAGGTAGAGTAGGCAAAGCGCCGGTTGCGCTGATACGTATCCATCTGTTGCAGAAGGTGATACGTCTGGAATGTGTTGATAAGCCGGTTAGCATTGGCATAGCTTAGACCAGTTACTTTGACGACGCCGTTGACGGTGACGATGGGCCTGGTATAGAGATATTCGAGAAGCTGATAGGCAGGTCCAGCAGAACGGGGCATATAGGCTGCTATAATGTTGCGATGATCCTCGAATCTTTGGAGGCCAAAGTTCAGCGCACTGATATAGTTGACCACCTCTTCGATATCCTGTGGATTTTCGGATACAGCGGCATCTGCTTCGAAAGCAAGCACATCGATCAGTGATGCCTGTGTTCCCTCGATCTGACTTGAAAGAACGGCCTCTTTGTTAACGTACATGGCGACGAAGAGATCGACGTTGGGCAGTATTCCACTTGCGCCATCCAGGCGTCCCAAAGCACGCTCAGCCAGTGTAAGGAGTTGGATCATTTCATCGTCAAGTTGGATGGGTGGATCATGCGCAGAAGAAGTCAGAGGAATTGTGATACTTTATTTCTACTTATCCGTATAAAGACAATAGGCATTTCTTGTTCTCTAGAAAGTTTTTAGATAGAACAGGAGGGAACCAGCTATGCCGCTAGCATTATTTCTCGTAACAATATTTCTTAGAGAACGCAAACAGGGCAGAGAGGTTGCCGTTTCGCCTCTTTTCGGGGCTTTGATTCTCAGCCGGAGAAATGCAGAGCTATTCTTCATTACAGAGCCTTAATACCGACATGGTATAATAGATATGAAACAAGGAGGCATAGAATGGCACGAACTACGTTAGACACACAATTGCAAACAATAAACGAGAAGATAAACGAACTCGGAACATTGGTTGAGACGACATTAGGTCAGGCACTGGATGCGATACAAACGAGTGATCAGGCACTATCAGGACTGGTCATCGCGGCTGATAGCACTATTGATGATTTACGCGCACAGATTGAGCAATTTACCTTCGATTCCCTTACATTGCAACAGCCGCTGGGCGGCCGAGATCTGCGTTTTCTCGCCTCAGCACCATCAATCGCTAACGGCCTGGAACGAACAGGAGATAATGGGGTAGGGATCGCAAAGCTCCTGGTACGCATGGCACCATTGCGAGCCGATGGCTTGAGTTCATCGCAGGTCAACCCTTCATCCCTTACAACAAACATAAATCAAGGACAGAAAAAGCCCGCCCTTCAACCGTTAAGCGAGGCATCTATCGTCTCGGAGATTCTGGACCTGGGCCGCGAGGCACAAAGAGTGCTACAGGGAACATTACACGCTCTTGCAGCGAATAATGCGCCCGCCGCCCGCAACATCTGGCAGGACGATGATGTCGTCGATGTCCGCTATCACATGGTGCGCCACGACCTCATGACCATGATGACCGGAATACATGCTATACCAGCTCTGCAACAAGACGAGCGCATCCTACAACGTATGACCTACTGGCTGTGGATCGCACATAATCTAGAGCGAGTCGGCGACCACTGCACCAATATCTGCGAACGCATCGTCTTCATCCTGGAAGGGGATCGCACGATCAATCCGACCAGCGAGATCTAGCTTTTTTAATGAGCAAGACAGAAGAAACTACCAGAAGGCTACAATGGCGGTGATCAGCCCGTAGATTACAAACACGATGCCGAAGGCAACATACTCTGGGCTGCCTTGACCTGAGACTGCTGCAACGGCGAGCGCAATTATCCCGACGATCGTCAAGCCCAGAACGATTAGGACACGCGCCCACCATCTCAAGACAAGATACTTACGGAATATTAAGAGCAGGATCAGAGCAATCAGCGCGACAACGCAGAGCACGATAAAGACAGAGCCAATCAAGATATTCGATGTATCATGGAGCATTAGACCAGTCGCGCCAAAGGCAACGCAGAGAGCACCTAACAGATAGAGCAGAGCACTGAGGAGGACCGCACCAAAGCTGCGCCGGCGGCGCTCTGGTGGTGGTACGAACGAGGATGGGAAGCCATAGCTATAATTTGGTGCAGGCGACGGATTATAGAATGGGAGTATAGAGGGCGGCGGCCCATCAAAAGGGGATGAGTAGATGCTTTGCGTTATTGGAGGCGGTGGTGGTGGTGGAGAGATAGAATAAGACTGCTCCTGCGTCGTGACGGGATGATCGACGGGTGAAGTATACGCCTCATTCACGCTCGCATACGTCTGCTCAGAGAATGAATTCGCTGACGGAGATGATAGAAATGTTCCACAGCGCTCACAGTAGCTACTGGCTTGATTATTCTCATAGTTGCAGTTTAGGCAGCGTTTCATCCATGTCTCCGTCATTGATAATTTGTTTCTCTTCAAAAACTCTTGAATATCAATGTGTATAATTTCAAGATAACTTTTTCCCCCAAACACTCGATCATGCTCTGGCTAACATCGATGCCAAATACAGACATATTTGGATACGTCCTGGCAGTTTCAATAACCCAACAGCCAGAACCACACCCGACATCGAGCACGTGATGAAAGAGACTCGGATCAGATTGCTCAGGCAACACTCCACCCATACTTGCCGTAAGAGTTTGATCTTGAATGCGCAGACGACTTAGCTCATCTTTGTTCGAACGGTCCTGTACAAAATAGGTGCTAGGATGTTCGCGACGCGATTCGTTAGGCATTGCCATAAATAGATTATGCTCCTTACTGGCCCTCTATTTGCTGAATTTTCCAGTTTTGTACTACGGTTATGAAATATCTTCGTCCTCATTATATCCAAAGGGAATAGGCTTGTCGAGAGACCCTGAGTCTTTTCGCTTCTTGACAGGCAACACATGGAACATTTATACTAATCAATAAATAGTGGACGAGTTAGTATTTTGAGATGTAAGAAAAGAGGTAAATGATGGTGGTCTTCCAGGGCTTTCCACCAGAGGCATTGACGTTCTATGCCGGGCTAGAGGCGGACAACTCTAAGGCTTACTGGCAGGACAACAAGGAGACGTGGGAGAGTAAGGTACATCAGCCCATGGTTGCCTTTCTTGACGCGCTTGATGAGCGCTTCCAGCCATTCCATCTGTTTCGCCCGTACCGCGACCTGCGCTTTGCCAGGGATAAAGCGCCGTATAAGACACAGATCGGCGCGGTAAGCGAGGGGCAGGGCGGCGAGATTTACTATGTTCATCTTTCAACCTGGGGCCTCTTCACTGCATCGGGCTACTATATCTTGACGAAAGATCAATTGGAACGTTTCCGGGCTGCTATTGACGACGAGCGTTACGGACCAAAGCTGGAAGAGATTATCCAGCAGCTCAAGGACGACGGGTATCAAGTCACTCCTGGCGGTAGCGAGCCGCTCAAAACGATGCCGCGCGGCTATGCCAAAGACCATCCACGTGCCGAGATGCTGCGCTGGAAAGGACTCACGATAAGCCAGGATTTTGGCGCACCATCATGGCTAAACACAACGCAAGCCGTCGAGCAAGTTCAGAACGTATGGAAGACGGCGAGAGCACTCAATGACTGGCTCGGCACCTATGTAGGACGAAGTCAGGAGCCGAGCGAAGCAGCCAGTAGTTGGACACGCTAGGATCTTATTTACGATTGTTGCCCCAGGCAGTGAGTAGCTTCCAGTTCGCCACAAAATCGGGGTGTTGCATTTCGTTCAATGCTTGCTGGCTGAGTAACTCGTAGTTATCCGATGCATTGTTCCACTTACGGAAAAAATTCTGGAATGTCTGCATGGCGAACTTCATGTTCTCATAATAGCGCTTGCCTTCAGGAGTACCAGCACGATATTGCAAGAGATAAGAATATGTTTGTACGTTTTGCAGTCCCGCTTGCCGTAAGAGATGTGTCAGTCCGTTCATCGCACCCTCGTGTTCAGGTGTAAAGAAGTGGCCCGACTGATGAAATGCGCGTAAGAGTAGATCATTGAAGCGGTTGAGAGCGGGACTGGTCGTCTCAAGCATATCAGCTTCTGTGATACGAATCACGCCCCCTACACGGCTCACACGCAGAAACTCGCTCAACAGGAGAGGCCAATCCCAGACACGCAGATAACTCACACCCAGGCGTAGATTGACGAGATCAAAGGAAGCCGATGGAAGGTTGAGCACGCGTAGAGCGTCCATTACCCGAAAGCGTACACGATCGTCCACATGGTGAGCGGCTGCCTGCTCGCTAGCATAGGTGATTAACTGCCCATTTATATCGATTCCTGTCAATTGAGACAGTGTTGGATAGGTTTGTGCGGCCTCAATGAGCCAGCCACCGGTTCCACAGCCAACATCTAGCACACGCTCAAAGACGGTTGGATCAGACTGCTCAGGCAGAACTCCGCCCATATCTGCCGTCATCATCTGATCCTGGTTATGGAGCTGGGCAAGAGTCTTTTCATCCCCGCGCTCTTGCATAATATACGTACTGAACTCTTGACGCGGGTTCGAGTGATCAGACATACAATTACTCCTCTAATCATACGGATATTCAAATATATCCCCATCTATTATACATGAGGAAGTGGAGTGCGTCGAGAACTGGTCAATCCAAAAGTTGTTTCTGAACTGATCTCTGTCGCTACGCGGGCGTGTACAGTATCGAGGACTGGAAGCTTGAAACCAAACTATACTGCTTTCCGTGTAATTCAAAGATGGAAGTAGCGGTATAGCATACATAGTCCCTGCGATTGTCCAAAAATATGCATTGCTCTATGTGTGTTGATGGTGCGTTACAAACGATACAATGCAGTTTTCGGTACTTGGCGCACGTGGATTTCTATCTACACTGTACTTCACATTCGTCTATCCAAGTTTATCGCGCAACCATGTAGTTGTTTGTTCAGTCGCTGCGAAGAGGAAGCATAGGAATAATCATGATCACCCCCGCAGAAAGCAATGCAAAGCCGGTCAGGACGAACATACCTAACCGGATGGATCGTCTACCCTGGAGTAGATGGCACTGGCTTGTGGTTCTTTCCCTCGGCATCACCTGGATTCTAGATGGACTTGAAGTCACCATCATTGGCTCCATTGTTGGTGTCCTACAGGAAAAGCAGACATTGAATCTCTCGGCCGTGGAAGTATCGGGAGCAGGAACAGCATATCTTATAGGCTCCGTCATGGGTGCACTCTTCTTTGGCCGTCTCACCGATCGGCTCGGTCGCAAAAAGCTGTTCATGATTACATTGGGAGTCTATCTTGTTGCTACAATTGCAACGGCCTTCTCTTTCAACTATATCTGGTTTGCCGCCTGCCGCTTCCTGACTGGTGCGGGTATCGGTGGCGAATACGCAGCCATTAACTCTGCCATTGACGAACTCATCCCCGCGCGAGCTCGTGGCTGGACGGATCTGGCGATCAACGGCACATGGTGGGTTGGCACCGCATTCGGCGCAGCCCTGACAACAGTGCTTACGAATCCTAACATCTTGCCAATTAACCTGGGCTGGCGTCTAGCCTTTGGCCTGGGTGCAGTTCTTGGCTGCGCCATCCTGCTTGTACGCCGCTATGTGCCGGAGAGTCCACGCTGGCTGATGATGCATGGGCGTTTCGATGAAGCGGACCAGGTGGTAGACATGATCGAGCATGAGATCATGAAAGAGGACAAGCTCAAGGACTTGCCGAAGCCAGAAGGCTCTATGCTTATCCGTCCAGTGGGAACCGTCAGCTATGGACAGATTGCACGTTCTATGCTCAAAGACTACCCTACCCGTTCATTGCTTGGGTTCGCGCTCATGGTAGGCCAGGCTTTCCTGTACAATGCAATCTTCTTCACCTACGGTCTCGTACTCACAACCTTCTATCACATCAATCCTAGCAGCGTTGGTCTGTACCTGATTCCATTTGCTATCGGCAACATTATAGGGCCATTGACCATCGGTCGCCTGTTTGACACGATTGGACGCAAGAAGATGATTAGCTTCACCTATATCATCTCTGGCGTTCTACTTGCTATCACAGGGTGGCTCTTCCTACAAGGCGTGCTCAACGCAGTCACACAGACCATCTGCTGGTCGATCATTTTCTTCTTCGCCTCCGCGGGTGCCAGCTCGGCCTACCTGACAGTTAGCGAAGTGTTCCCGTTAGAGGTACGTGCTCTAGCCATCGCCCTCTTCTTTTCGATTGGAACGGGCGCGGCCGCGGCTGCACCTCTGCTGTTCGGTATTCTGATTCAGTCGAAGAGGGCAATCGAAGTGTTCTATGGCGACCTGTTTGGAGCTGGATTGATGATTGTCGCAGGCGTCATCGCTATCTTCTTCGGTGTCAAGGCTGAGCGGCAGTCATTAGAGAGCATAGCCAAACCGCTCTCGCACGTGGATGATGATGAGGTGGCCGGCTCGGTGGCGTAACGTTTTTAGAACTACAGTCAAGGATGAAGCCTGGACTGAAGATACTACAAAAAGAAGGAAGCTACAATAATCGTAGCTTCCTTCTTTTTATAAAAGTAGCATTCTTCCCTTGTGTAAAATGTGTTATAGTCTATATGTCTCTTCGCTCTATTTTTATCGTTTTTGAGCAGAAAAGTGTTGAGAGTGTTGAGAGTACACAATTTCATTATCTCTTCACTAAGAATGAGAGGAAGCTATTTTGGAACAAGTTCATAACACATCCCAGTTAAGCAAAGAGTATAAGCCGTTCGGTGAACATCTTGCTGATCCATATCCTTTATACGCGCGTGCACGTAAGGAGGAGCCGATCTTTTATAGTCCAGATGTCGACGCATGGGTTGTGAGCCAGTACAAAGACATCGAAGGGATTCTATCTCAACCAGATATTTTTTCCTCAAAAGATACGACACGCCCTACTGTTATTTTCGCACCATCTGTTTTCGCGATTCTTGCTCAAGGGTATCCGCAAATGCCCATTATGATCAATAGTGACGGGAAGGCTCATGAGCGATTGAGAGAGTTAGGAAGTCGAGCTCTGGCACCAGAACGCCTAAAATCATTAGGACCTTTTATTCGTGAGCGCGCTCACTCTCTTATTGATGCTTTTATTCAGGATGGCCAGACAGACATCATAGCGAACTTTGCCTATCCACTGCCTATGGAGCTTATTTTATCGCTCTTCAATATTCCTTATGGGATGAAGGATCAGTGCAAGCAGTGGACGACGGATCTGACTATCCTGGTTTCAGCCCCATTGCCTGAAGACCTTCAATTGAAATATGCTCAAAGTTTTGTTGACTTTCAACATTATGTCGCTCAACTCGTTACTGAACGCCGCACACATCCGCACGATGATTTAATCAGTTTCCTGGCAACCACAACACTGCCAGGAGAAGAGCCACTGAGCGATGCAGAATTAGTGCATTATCTCACAGGTCTACTGCTTGCAGGACACGAAACCAGTAGTCATCTCTTCGGCAACGGTCTCGCCTTTCTCCTTGCACATCAGGAAATTTGGAAGGATCTCTGCGCACATCCAGAGTATATTTCTAAGGCAGTTGAAGAACTGTTACGCTATGACGCACCGAGTCAGGGCTTTTACCGCACTACGACACGCGAGGTGACGGTAAGAGATGTAACATTGCCGCCCAATACTATCTTATTGCTCCTTTATGGATCTGCGAACCGAGACGAGACAAAGTTTCCAGATGCAGATCAATTTCAGTTGGATAGAAAACCGAATCCACACTTTGCCTTTGGTCATGGCATTCATAAGTGTCTTGGCGCACCTATTGTACGCCTGGAAGGTCGTATTGTGCTTGAGGTTTTGACCAAGCGCCTTCCTGATTTACGCCTCGCACCTGACCAGACGTTCGAGTTTATTCCAGCACTCACACTACGAGGACGTACAAAGCTAAAAGTGCAGTGGACGCCTCCTGCTGAACAGGTCCATCATTAAGCAAGAAAATCTTTTGCTTCAGTTCTTACAAATCCATCCTTCATTCAAGGTCTTGCAGGACTACTTCTGTAAGACCTCGAATCTCTCTACGCAAATACTACACTCTTTTTGCTTTTTTTCACTACCTACAAGCATTAAGAATAATAAAATAATTAAGCCCATTGGAGCACTAAAAAGGAGCAGAAAAAATCCTGCAAGTAAGATAGATGAAAAGCGATAGCCTGTTAGAACTATTATTAACCTGTTTCCTTGACTCAAACACAAGAGTATTAAATAATTCTTAATAGAAGAAAAACACCTGCTCAATTATACTTTGTATTGTTTGTATTGATTTACCAAAAGAGCGAGTGAACAGAAAAAGGGAAACGTTATGAGAAACGCGAATATAAGTAAAATTCCTGTAAGTCGCTTACCACCTTTTCTACAGTGGTGGTGCCGAATAACTTCACCTACTAAATCAAGTCAACCTCAATGGCGTGAGGAGCTAGCAAGCTTGATTATACCTATTGACTTAATACTTCTTTTGCTAGCAGCTCCCACTGCTTTAGACAATCCACCTATACTTATAGTTCTGTTAAGCCTGATTGGCGCGATGATTCTTTCGATTATTGTGAAACGCATGGGTAGATTCTATCTTGCAGGCGTTCTCGCTGCATTTAGCATCGAAATTGGATTAGCAACGGCTATCATCGGTGCCCCAAGGCTTAGTGTGGCTGAGCTACCCCTATTCGCACTTCTTGTTCAGCCAGGATTTGTCATTGTAGCTTTTTTTAGTCCGATCATGATCATTGTCCTTTGCGTTCTTAATTGCGCTCTTATTCTTTACGCTCTATCATTTTTGCATATCGCGCCTGATCTAGCTGCAAGTCTGGCGGCGAATAGGCCTGCAATAGTAGTGCCAACGCTTGCTTTGCAGATCTTTGTGTCTATTATTACATTGATCTTGATGACGACTCTCATTCGCGCTATTGCACGTGCGGATCGCGCTGAGGAGATTGCGGAGCTGGAGCATCGTCGGCGCGAGCAGGACCAACGCGAGCTTGAGATGAAGACTCAATTGGAAGAAGGCGTGCAGCAGTTGATCATTTCCCTCAACGCGGCAGCCTCGAAGGGTGATTTTTCTGTTCAGGTTCCGCTGGCGCAGGAAAATATCCTGTGGCGCGTCGGGCGCGCGGTGAACACTTTGCTTTCGCGCCTGCAAGGATTTCGACGAGATTTAGCTGAGTTGGAAAGGACTCGTAAGGTGGCTACCATCTTGGTAGAGTATACCAGGCGTGGACAGCACTTTCCGTCTGAGCAGTGGACCGGTACTAGCCTGGACCCCTTGATCATTGAGCTCAATAGACAATCGCTTCAGGCTAAACGCTTCCCGACTGCACCACCAGCTCCTCCTTTCCACGAGGAGAAATAGTGTTTGATACACAAGATGCACTAAATTGTTCTAGTCAAAAGCGTCGGTTAGAAAGGTGAGAAAAAGATGGTTCTGATTCCTCAACGCCCCTATAAGTCATGGACTGTGAGTGAAAGCGACTATCCACAAACGGGGACGAGCACAGAAAAAGGACAATTTCTTGTGCGCTATGCACTACTAGCTGCAAATGCGCATAATACACAGCCGTGGAAATTCCTTGTGCGCGAACACATCATTGAGCTTATCCCTGATTTTTCACGCTCACTCCCCAAGTCAGATCCACTGTATCGAGAGTTTTTCGTTAGTCTGGGTTGGGCGCTTGGTAACTTACTAGTGGCCGCCGAACATTTCGGTTTCACCCCTCTCGTAAGCTATAGCCCAACGGTAGGCCAGACAGAACAACCAGTCGTAACCATCGAACTGCAACCACAAACACAACCTGCTTCCTCCGCTGAACTCTTTCCCTGGATTGTCGAACGCCGCATGAATCGCTATCCCTATAAGCGAGACGCGATCAGCGAAGAAATCCTCAAGAATATCGGCCAATATAACGACGAAGAGCATGTTGTTGTGACATTTGTCACTCAAGCAGCATACTGGCAGGAGGTGCTCGACCTGATTGAGCAAGCAACGCTTGGACTTATGGACGATGGCTCGTTTATGAACGAGTGGTTGCCCTGGATGCGCTCGGTCTATACTCGTAAGTTCGATGGATTGACGCTATTCGATTTCGGCGTTTCCGGTCCGCTCACCCTGTTCCCTAAGCGCATCTTCGATACTCCCGCACACGCACAGGCAGAAGGCATCAAAAAGCTATTTGGGACGGCACCTATGTTTTTCATGATCGGAAGCACTATTAGCGATCAGGAGCATTGGTTGCGTGCTGGAAAAACGCTCGCCTATGTAAGTCTAGCGGCGACAAAGCATGGCGTCGCTATAGCCCCCTGGGGAGCGGTAGTGGAACATGAGGAAACGGCACAAAAGCTTGCCCAACTCCTGCAAATTCCCCGTCCAGCTTTCTTCGGGCGCATGGGCTATGCGGAGGCTATTCCCCATCATTCACCGCGTCGTCCGGTGGAACATGTGCTCATCAGATAACGTCTCTCTTGACCTATAGATTTGTCCGCCTGCCATTGCTGATCGTGCGCCCCACAGATTTAGCGTCAGGCAGCTAAAATTCGTGCTCGATCGAGATGAGAACACTCGCTATATGCAAGAGCTTCTCATCTCTACATGGCATAGAAGAGACTGTAGTGCTGGACTAAAAGGTACTCAAAAGCGTGATCGCGATAGTACCTGTATAACTACCAGCAGGTGACCCGGCCAGAATCGTACCATAACCATATGTTTCATTTACATAATCTCCGTCAACGATAATACTCGTACCATTCCCTGCTTGTAGGAATCGTGCAGGCGTCGTGGTCAACCCAATTGAGGTAAAGCTTGTAGGCGTACAAGTACCATTCGTACAACTGGAGCCGCCACCTCCAAATGTATCTGCGGTAAGAGTTAATGGTACAGTCGTCGTTCCATTATGTAGCCCGGTTGATGCAGCCTCAAGTGCCCAGCCAGTAGTCGAGCCACGATGATCTCTCACAATACTTGTAAAGTTGAAATTGACCGTCAGGTCTGCACCAGTCAAAGTAAAAGGACTGCCAGGAACAGTGGCATATGCATCATTCGCTAATGGGGGGATCAGCGCGTCCAGCCTCCTTACAGCGCAAGGGATTGTTTTAGATAGTAGTGGCAATCTCTACATCGACGATGCCGACAACAATCGTCTCTTATATTATTCTGCTGGCAGTACGACGGCGACGCGGGTGTACGGACAAGCAGGCAGCTTTACTACAAACACAGCAAACAATGGGGGTATCAGCGCATCCAGCCTTAGCAATCCTAATAAGATGAGGCTGGATGCAAACAACAATCTCTACGTTGCCGATTATAATAACAGTCGTGTGTTGTACTACCCTTCTGCTAGTACGACGGCGACACGAGTGTATGGACAGGGAGGCAGCTTTACTACAGGCACGGCTAACAATGGGGGTATCAGCGCGAAAAGTTTAAACGGACCAATAGATGTGACCATTGATAGTAGCGGCAATGTTTATATCTCAGACGACGCCAACAATCGCGTTCTCAAGTATCAGACTGCCTTGTCGATCTCGACGCAACCGCCAGCGAGCACAAAGCTTAATACTGCGTTTACTGTCGCAGTGAGCTTGATCGACGTAGGGTCAGGCGCTACTCTCCCTGATTTTACTGGCACCGTCTCGGTAGCAGTGAAAGCCGGAAGCGGAACTGCTGGGGCGACACTCGGTGGGACGACTTCGACCTCTGCCGTCAGTGGTGTGGCAACCTTCTCAACTCTTTCTCTCAATAAACCCGGCGCTGGATATATTTTGACGGCAAGTAGTTCAGGTCTCACTTCAGTCAATACAAACGCCTTTACTATCTATGGCACGTTGATTTTCACCCCTTTGACCTCTCCCTCATTTTCCTTCACCCTCACGGGCGCGACAGGCACAATTACCTCCCAACGTACCTTTAAAGTGAACGATACAACAGCTTCCGGTGTAGGGTGGCATGTAACGATCACATCGACGCAGTTTACTACGGCGGGAGGCAAGACGCTTCCAACCACAGCCACCACTATCACAGGAGTAAGCACTGCCTGTACGGCAGGTCAGACGTGCGTTGTCCCTACGAATGGGATAAGCAGCTATCCAATAACCATGCCCGCAGGCACAACTGCGCCAACAGCAGTGACATACTTTAGCGCAAATGGAGGGACGGGTACGGGCGATGTGACCGTCACTACCACCTTTTCGCTCAGCATTCCCCCAGGAACAGTCGCTGGAACATATACCAGTACAGTGACCGAAACACTCGTCAAAGGCCAGTAATCTGATTTTATTTGCTGTCCATATACTCGCGTCGCTGTCGTCGTTCCTGTAGGGTAGTACAGGTAGATGTACGTTCGTATGTTGCTGCGTAAGAAGCATTTATAGAGATGAGAACCGTTCAAATGAGAAGGGTTGTATGAGAGCCGGTGGAGAGCCTGTTGTGAGCATTTCGGCGATGCAGTGACCGGTGATGGCGCTGAGGATGATGCCGACGCTGTTGTGGCCCGCCGCCAGCAGGACATTTTCCCAGGGCGGCAGCGAACCAAGAATGGGATGGCTGTCAGGCGTCCTGGGGCGCAGACCAGCCCACGCGGCCTGAACCTTGCTTCCGGCTAGAGCGGGAGCCAGCCGTGCTGCGGTCGTCGCGAGCCAGGAGGTGCCTGGCTCTGTTACGGTCTGATCGAAGCCTCTCTCTTCTTTTGTTGCTCCCACCAGAATCGAGTTGCCTCGTGGTATGAGATACGCAGCCTCACCGAAGATGAGGTGCGTGAGGGGCGGAGATGTTTGGGGAAGGGAGATGATCTGACCGTGCAGGGGCTGGATGGGGAGGTCGGTTTGCAACCATGCAGCGCATTGGGCGGCCCAGGCTCCGGAGGCGATGATAAGCGTGTTGCAGGTGAAGCTTTCGCCTCGCGTCGTGTGAACTCCTGTTACCCTTGTTCCTTCTAGAGTAAGCCGGTTGACCTCCTGATGAGAATAGATTTTTGCTCCCGCCCTCGCTGCCGCTCCCGCAAATGCCTGGACAACGGCAGAGGCTTGTATCTGTGATTCTTCGGGAGCGTAGATGGCAGCGCAGGTATCGGCAGTCAACAGCGGCTCGCGCTGACGCACTTCCTCTCCGCTGAGCCAGTGGAGTCGTAGTCCAAGAGGCTCCCAGCTCGCCATGCGTTTCTGCAAGTGGACGATGCGCGTTGTATTGCGTATGATGCGCAGAGCTCCCGTTTGCTCATAGCCGACACGGATGCCGCTGCTCTCCTCTAATTCTGGGAGAAGGGAGGTAAGGGTGGAGAAACCGGCGAGGACGAGATCGGCGAAGGGTCCCGGCCCAGAAAGTGGACCGAGCGGGGCGAGCAGACCAGCGGCGGCACCAGAAGCCTCTCCACCAATCTCACCACGTTCCAACAGCGTCACATCTCTCTGCATTTTCCGGAGAAAGTCGGCAATTGCGCAGCCAATGGCACCTCCACCAATAACGAGGACATCTGTGCTGCGTTTTTTCTGCAAGTTCACCTCTAACCATCGTTCTTTCAATCCCTAACGAACTAGTGGGGTCCTTGTAGTATAACTTAGGGAGCCAACAGACACAAGGAATTGTATTGAACCGGCATTGTTACGTCAATCTTAATAGCAACTAGAAAAGAAGATGGAATATTTACCACTGTACTCCTCCTGTCTTATGCTAAACACATCTTGCAAATAGAGAGGGCAACCAGGGGAATCCTTAATAGAGTACATGAAGAGGGACCAAAATGCAAGAGGTAATTAGAGCCCGCTGCTTTAGCACGCGAATGCGCGCTTTAGCACGACGTCTCATTGTGCCCTTGTCTCTAACAAAAAACCTGTTTGCGAGAGCACCTGTAGGAAGAGCAAAAGGCAGAGAACGATTTGATTCGTGCTAAAGCGTGGGTTCGCGTGCTGAGGCAGCGGGCTCTAGGGACTCCTTGACAGCAAGGAGAGAGGACAACCACGAGGGTCGTCGCTACATGAGGGATATCATGAAATTGCGCAGCTCGTAGCCAACTGTCAAAGGATTCCAGCGAATGCTGGGCGTGCTGACCATGTGTAGCGTGTCGAGGGCGAGCAGGCGCTGTAAGAAGATATCGCTCTCCCGGATGGCGATGTAGGAGCCGGGACAGCGGTGCGCGCCATCGCCGAAACTCATCAAAGCAGGCGAGAGGCGCTCACCCTTGAGCTCGCGATCCGGTCGAAGGGCGAGCGACAATTCGCCCACAATACTCTCGTCGGCATTCGAGCTGTAGATATGCAGATCGATCTTCGCACCCTCCGGAATCGTGACGTGTACGCCATCCTGCTCAATCTCAATGTTGTGCGTCGCGTGGCGGTAGAGATGTCCCACTACCGGCTCCAGCCGCAGCGTCTCATATAACATCTCGTAGCACTCCTCCTCTGGAGCCGCCAGGTAGCGCCTCCGCAATTCGGGCCGCTCTAGAAAATGCCAGGCCGCGATACTGATAAACTCACGCGTCGTGACCATGCCTGCCGCGCCATAGGTAATGCACTCGGTCAGAATCTCTGGATCAGTACTGTGCTGCTCTAGCAGGTGCGAGATCACATCGGCCTGTAGCTGGCGGCGGTGCGCACGAATGGCAGGCTTGACATCCAGAAAGAAGAATGCGAGCGTGCGGCTCTGCGCGATGGCGAAGCGGAACAGGCTGCTCGGACGCCGCCAGTTCACATCCGGCGAATAGTTCTCGAAGAAGGACTCCAGCCGCTTCGTCAGACCCGGATAGCTGCTCGTCAGCCCAATCACTTCGCTCGCCACGCGGATCGCCATCACCAGGCTCAACTGCGTCAGGTCAAGCTGCTTCTTGCGCTTTAAGCGTCGTATCAGCTTATCGGCTAGCTCATCCATCATCTGGCGATAGTTATCGCTCACCGCCTTCGGTGTAAAGAAGCGCGCCGTCTGCTTGCGCTGTATATTATGCTCTTTGCCCTCTTGATAGAGGATGGGTGGTTTCATCGACACCGGTAGCTGTGCAACACCCTCAGCGTTAAAGCCTGCCTGCTTTGTATGCGGGCTGCGCAGAATCGTCCGCATGATCTCGAGGCTGCGGATATGCCATGTTCCATCTACATCCTGCTCGATCGCTGGACCCTCGATTACCTCGCTCGGCGGCAGCGTCTTCTGCCACGACCACGCGCTGTGGTCAACGGGGCAGCGGGCAGCGGTCTCATTCGTTGGCGTCGATGTTTCCTCGTTGTGTGTCGTCAATCTTCCCCACTCCTTGCTCTATCCAGGCGAATATGCTGCTATAGTTCTCATATATATCATAGCCTATGAGCCTGTAAATAATCAAATGCTCCCACGTAACGACGACCCTTGCGGTTGTCGTGTGTCCACTCGCTACGCGGGAGCGTCGATTTCTTCTCTAAATACGACCTTTGGGCCATGACGAGGATTGTAATAAAGGTTACAGTTCTTAATGAAAGGATTGTTCCAAATATAGAAAGGAAGCGATTATGAATATTGTTCTCATCACCGTCCATTTTCAGGACGAAAGTGGGGCCGACTCACTAATGGAGCGCTTTATAGAGTTTTTCAACGGCTATCAGGCGCATTGTATAGATGCGAGTACCATTGTGTGTCATAAGGATGACACCATTACGCTGACTTTTCTGAAGACGTTGGGGAAACGGAGCGGCGCGGCAAGTCTCTTCTGGAACGCTCTGAGCGAGGTCCACTTCCCTGGCAAGCAGACGCACGGCCTCCCCCTTGCCCCTTCTCAACTTCCCAGCCTGCATATGGATGCGCTCTTTATGCAAGATCTGGATAAAGAACTGCAACCGGGAACCTCAGCCCTCATGCTGATCGTCGAGGAAGACTGGAGCCAGAACATGATCAAGGTGTTACAAGGCTATACTGGCCAGGTGTACTATACTCCTCTGTCGGCTGAGGATAGCGATTTGTTCCTGATCCACAATGTATAGGTTTCGCGTAGCGACAATCCCTTGCGGTTGTCGGGATGGAGTGCTTGGTGGAAAGCCAACCGCGACAACCGCAAGGGATTGTCGCTACGCGGGCCATCTCTCAAATAAGCTGAACCAAAGCAGTATTACAATGTTTGCCCGCCATCCACAGTGATGATCTGGCCAGTCATCGATTCTTGCTCTAAAGCGGCGCAAATAATTTTTGCGATATCGTCAGGGGTCGAGATGCGTTGTAGCAAGAGCTTCTGGCTTAATTGCTGCATTCTTTCCTCCTGCCCGGCCCACCATCTTGTCGCGACAGCTCCAGGAGCTATGCAGCATACCCTGATCTCTGGCGCTAGAGCCTGTGCCAGCGATTTCGTCAGGCCGTGAACTGCTGCTTTGGATACGGCATATGGAAGCGAGGAGCCAGACCCCGTGAGCCCTGCTATGCTGCCAACATTGACAATGGCTCCTTGCTTCTTTTGCTTCATAAGGGGAGCGACAGCCCTCGCACAGTAGAACATGCCTTTGACATTTACACCATAAAGCTCGTCCCATACTTCGTCCGTTGCCGCTTCCAGATCAGCCATAGGAATGTGACGGGTGATACTGGCGTTGTTGACGAGCAGATCGACGGTCCCCAATTGTTGCGTAATGCTAGCGACCATCTTCCGCACTTCTCCGTCCTGGGAAATATCGGCTTGTAGAGCTAGTGCGCGCCCGCCCTCGCTCTGAATTGCTTGAACTGTTTCTTCCGCATCGCTTTGAGAGCGCGAATAGTTCACCACAACGATCGCACTCCGCGCGGCCAGTGCGATAGATGTCGCCCTACCGATCCCGGTGCCACCACCGGTCACGAGAGCCACTTTGTTTTTAATATCCATTATCATTCCCTTCTGAAATAACTGAGATATGCCCTTCTTGATGAAGTGCAGAAAACAGTTTATACTTCCGTTTAGAGGATAGCACATTTTTGCATTGCGTATGACATAAAGGAAGTTTGCCATGCCAGAGGAACCAAAGGCGGCGCTCGAAGTCTTTTTCTCCTATGTCCACGAAGATGAGATTCTGCGCCAGAAGCTGGACAAGCATCTTAGCACACTCAAGCGGCAGAACTACATCAAAACCTGGGATGCGTATGCCATCCGCCCAGGGCAGGACTGGAAGCAGGAGATCAACGCGCACCTGGAGAGCGCCGACATCTTCCTCTTACTTGTCAGCGCCGACTTCCTCGCCTCCGACTACAGCACCAGCACCGAGCTCAAACGCGCGATGGAGCGGCACGCCGACCGCAGCGCCAACGTCATCCCCATCATCGCCCGCCCAGCCGACTGGACTGGCACACCCTTCCAATATCTGCAAGTCCTGCCGCGCAACAAGCAGCCCATCATGAGCTGGCCCAACCTCGACGAGGCCTTCGAACACGTCGCCAGAGAGATTCGTTCCGTCGTCGAAGACTTCAAGAAACCTTCCGCATCAAACGCCGTCGTCATCGGCCCACGCAAAAACATCCCCTATGAACGCAATCCGCGCTTTATTGGCCGCGACGCACTTCTACAAGAACTCCATGACGCGTTTCGGGCGAGCAATCAAGCATCCGCCACTCTCGCCCTCACTGGCCTCGGCGGCATGGGCAAGACGCAGACCGCCGTCGAATACGCCAGCCGCTACCAGAACGACTACGACACCCTCCTCTGGCTCCGCGCCGATAGTGCCGAAACGCTGCTCACCGACTTCTTTGCTGCCGCTCAACTCCTCGACCTCCCCGCCCAGCGTGAGCAGGACCAGACCCTCGTGATGCAAGCCGTCAAACGCTGGCTGCAAACCAATCCCCGCTGGCTCCTCATCTTCGACAACGCCGACGATCTCGCCATCCTCGACGAAGTTCTACCCAGCCAGCATCAAGGCCACATCCTCATCACCACCCAATCACAACGCACTGGAGGACTCGCACGCCGCATTCCCATCGATAATATGGAACCTGAGCAAGCTATGCTTTTTCTACTGAGGCGAGCCAGCGCTATCGGCCCAGACGACAAACTCGTCAAAGCATCGCCCAAAGATCAGAAGCTCGCTCTGGAAATCGTCCGCCTGCTCGATAGCCTCCCACTGGCACTCGATCAAGCCGGAGCATACATCGACGAGACTCAATGCGGACTGGACGGCTATCTGGACGTGTTCAAAAGCGAACAAGACTATTTATTGGGACACAGAGGAAACCTTGTTAAAGATCACCCAAAGCCCGTCGCAACCACCTGGTCCTTAGCCTTCAAACGCATCCAGGATCTCAATCCAGCCGCAACCGACCTCCTACGTCTCAGCGCCTTCCTCGACCCTGACTCCATTCCCGAAAAAATGCTCGTCGAAAGCATAGATGTGCTACCAAACAGTCTGAAGAGCCTGGCAAAAGAACCCATCAAGCTCAACGAAGCTATCAGAGAACTTCTCAACTACTCCCTCATCCGCCGCAGCCCCGATCACACCCTCGCCCTCCACCGCCTCGTCCAACTCGTCCTCAAAAACCAGATGGACACAAAAACCCAACAACGCTGGGCAACGCGGGCGATACAGGTCGTCAGCAAAGCATATCCCGAAGCAGATTATACAAACATGCAACTCTGTCTTGAATACCTACCGCACGCACAATATTGCGCACAGCTCATTGAGCAATGGAAGATGTCTTCTTCTGAAGCCACCGAACTACTTACGGAAGCTGGACAATACCTTCGAATTGCGGGTCAGTACAACCAAGCTGAACCTCTCCTTGAACATGCTCTACGTATAAGAGAAGAAACCTTGGATGCTGAGCACCCTGATGTAGCGGCGAGCTTAGACAATCTAGCGAGCTTGTATCATGATCAGGGACACTACGAGGAGGCCCAACCTCTGTACGAGCGAGCGCTGGCTATCCGTGAAAAGGTGTTTGGAGGAGAGCATCCTGATGTAGCAACAAGCCTGAACAATCTAGCTTTGCTGCATCAAGCTCAAGGACGCTATGAAGAGGCCCAATCTCTCCTTGAACGAGACTTAGCTATTAGCGAAAAGGTACTTGGAGGGGTTGTGTTGCAAAGAAAAAGCTGATCTGGTACAGTGGGGAAAAAGAGGTCCTCTCCATGAGCAACCAAAGCCAAAATCTGTTCAAGTGGCGTCATTTCCAGGTCGACATCATTCTGCTGTGTGTG
>JAABUQ010000529.1_pt1 | contig 88613 bp, 72 predicted proteins | sample 5560001 | NCBI WGS metagenome assembly JAABUQ01 (sample SAMN10711888, study PRJNA513371) | rock metagenome | isolation source: Antarctica rocks | place: Antarctica: Victoria Land, Finger Mt nord | collected 2015-12-18
CTGCTGCTGGACGAACTGCGCGCCATGACGCTCACGCCCCGTGCCCGCACCGCGTACGAGCGTGACCTGGCCCGCGTCGCGCGCAATGACCCCCACCGGGCTGCACGCGCCGCTGCCGAGCGCGAGCGCACCCGCATCGCGGCGGCACGGGTCAAGGCGGCGGACGGGTGGGCACACGGGGTGATTGACGATGCGACGTACGCCACGCTCACGGCGCGCTATGACGCGGACGCGGCGGCGAACGACGCGGACCGGGCCGCGCTGCCGCCCCTTCCCGACCTTGCCGCCGCGACGCCCGCATTGAACATGCGCATCGGGCTGGCGAGCGCGGTGAATACCTTGCACGCGACGGGCGATACGCGCACGCTCCGACGCATCACGGACACCCTCTTCCGACGGGTTGAGCTATGGGGCGCACGCACCGATGGCTTGCGCGGGCAGGCGCGAAAGAACGCGCTCCGCGACAAACCGCCGTGGCTCGTGTGCTACCTGGTGGGTGAATAAGCGGGCAATCAAAGGAGGCTAACGTGGGTATGGAGTACCGTTTGCTGGGCCGCACGGGAGTAAAGGTGAGCGCCCTCTGTCTGGGGTGCATGATGTTCGGGGACAAAACCGGGCCGGAGGATTCATACGCGATCATTGACCGCGCGATAGACGCGGGCATCAACTTTCTCGACACCGCGAATGTCTACAGCCGGGGCCGCTCGGAGGAAGTGACAGGCGCGGCACTGAAGCGCAACGGCAAGCGTGACCGTATCGTGCTCGCCACCAAGGTGCATGGCGCGATGGCGGACGACGACCCGAACATGCAGGGCATCAGCCGCCGCCACATCATTCAACAGTGCGACGCCAGCTTGAAGCGGCTGGGCACCGACTGGATTGACCTGTACCAGATGCATCGCCCGCGCCCCGAAATCGCCATTGACGAGACGTTGCGCGCCCTCGATGACCTGATTCGCGCGGGCAAAGTGCGCTACATCGGCACGAGCACGTTCGCGGCGTGGCAACTCGTGGAAGCCCTGTACGTGGCGAAGGAGCTTGGTCTGAACCGCTTCATCTGCGAGCAGCCGCCCTACAACCTCGTAGACCGCCGCATCGAGCGCGAACTCGTGCCGATGGCGCAGACGTACGGCGTCGCCTTGATCCCGTGGAGTCCGCTCGCCGGGGGGTTGCTGACGGGCAAGTACAGCCGCAACCAGCCGCCGCCCGCCGATAGCCGCTACGGCGACATCGAGACCAACGCGATGCGCCGCCGCCGGATGACGGAGCAAATCTTCGATGTCACCGACGGGCTGGCGCCAATCGTCGCGGCGAAAGGCTGCACGATGAGCCAGTTTGCGCTCGCGTGGGTGCTGCGTCAACCGGCAGTGACCAGCCCGATCATCGGCCCACGCACGATGGAACAACTGGAGGACAACCTCAAGGCCCTCGATATCACCGTCACCGACGACGACCGCGCGAAGGTGGACGCCGTGATCCCGCCCGGCCGCATGGTCGCTCCCTTTTACGAGGCGAGCTTCGGCCCGTCGCAGTTCCGGCAGACGTAGTCCCGCCCGATGCCCCGGCCCATTGGCGTCAATTTCTGTGGTGCAGTTCCCCACGCGGGGAATTGCACCAATAGGGGTGGAACCCAGCCGCCGCGAGCGTAGCCCCCTCATCGCGGTTTTTTGTACTGCGGTTTCCATCGCGTTCTCATACAATGCATGGGCGGTGCGGGGACACGCGACGTGGGGAAGGAAACGGAGATGGACGCGGTGGCCCTGAGTCTCGGCGAGTTGGCGCGGCGTTGCCGTGAGGAGACGAGCCAGTACCTCCGGGGAGATAGCACCGGGGGAGCGTTTTGTTTTGAGATTTTCCGCCGCGCGATCCGCGAGCGCGAGGAGCGCGCGTGGGAGGCGGTGTTCGCGCAGTACCGGGGCATGGTGCTCGCGTGGGTGCATCGCCACCCCGCGTGGCGCACCGGGCGCGAGGAAGATGCGTACTGGACGAACCGCGCCTTTGAGCGGTTCGCTACCTTTCCCAATATCGCGTCTCTGCTGCGCTACCTCAAACTCTGCACCCATAGCGTGCTGCTCGACGATGCCCGCGCCCGGCGCGTGGCCTCGTTTCAATCGCTGGATGATCGCGGCGCCGGTGAAGCCGCCGAGACCGGTGACGTCGCCGAGACCACGATTGGGAACCTCACCGGCAACGATCTCTGGCGGGTGATCGAGGCGGAACTGCGCGACGAGACCGAGCGGCGTGTCGCCTATCTCAGCTTCGTGCTCGGTCTCAAGCCGCGCGAGATCGCCGAGGCGCATCCCGAACTGTTCGGTGACGTTGCCGATGTGTACCGCCTGAAGCGCAGCCTGCTCGACCGGCTCCAGCGCAACGCCGCGATCCGCCAATTTCTCGAATAGCGTGCAATACTGCCCGAAAATGTTTCGCGTCCGCGTTCTCTCAGTGAGGCAATCGTATCAGGAGGTTTGACGCTATGCCATTTTCCCGCCGGGACGCGGACGATGCGGAGTTTGACGAAATCATCGCGTCTCTTGACGGGGAAGCATCGGCGGATACACTGGCACGTATTCGTACCGATGGAGAGTTCCGCGCAACCACCGATGGGTACGCACGCGCGCAGCGGGGGTTGCGGCAGCGCCTGTACCGCTTCGCGTGCCCCGCGCCGCAAGAACTCGGCGACTATGAGGCGGGCCTGCTTCTCCCTGCGGTGCGCACGCGCGTCGCGGCGCATATTACCGATTGCCCGCTGTGTCTCGCCGAAGTGCAAACGCTACGCGCCTTTCTCGCGGACGAGCCGGCGCCGGTCGCCGCCGACCTGGGCACGCGCGTCCGTCGCGTGGTCGCGGCCCTGCTTCCCGCCCCCGCGCCCCTCGCCGGTCTACGCGGCGCGAGCGCGAGCGCGACGCGGCTGTACCAGGCGGGCGATGTCACGGTTGCCCTCGACGCGATGCCGCTGACGTACGGCAAGGCGACGCTTACTGGGCTACTGTGGCGCGAGGATACCGAGCCGGGAACGTTCGCGGGGAGTGCGGTCGCGTTGCTCGCCGGGGACACCCTCGTGCAGACCGCCGCCCTCGACGAACTGGGCAACTTCGCCTTTGACGACCTCGGCCCCGGCACCTATACGGTGGAGGTAACGCTTGGAGACGACCACATCACCCTCCAAAACGTCCACGTCGGCGAGTAATGGGCCGAATGACGCGCTTCTCGCGGCAGCCAACCATGCCGAAATCGCCCGCGCCCTCCGCGAAACGGACGATGACACGGCGCGGCGCGCCGTCCTTGTCGCCACCCTGCCCTGGGGTGATACCGATGTTTTTCTCGCCTTTCTCAAGGCCGAGGCCGTACGGTACTTCGCCATCAACAGCCACACCTCGCTCCGCCTCGCGGAAGCGCTGATCGCGGCGGCGGAACTCAGCGACCGCCCGGAGGCCCGCATTCTGGGGGTGCTCTCACGCGCGGACGCCCTAGGGTCGCTTGGTCGCTACGCGGAGGCCGCAGCATTGTACGAGCAAGCACGCGAGGCATTCCGTGTGCGGGGCGACGACGTCGGTTGGGCGCGTACTTTCACAAACTGGATTTACGCGATGCATTACCTTGGTCGGGCTACTGAGGCGTTGGAGCGCGTGGGCGCAGCGTACGACACGTTCGCACGGTGCGAGGAATGGTTACTCGCGGCACGGCTGGACCAGAACACCGGGGTCGTCCATGCCTATCTCGGGCGGTACAACGAGGCATTGTGGTACTACGACCGGGCGCAACGCGCCTTTGAGCAACTTGCGGTGGCAGGCGAGGAAGGTGCGGCCCGCGCGAAGCTGAACAAGGCAGCCGCGCTTACCCGGCTCGGCGCGTTTCGTGATGCCCTTGCCCTCCATGAGGACGCCCGGGCAGTCTTTGTGCGCCGGGGCGCTACCCGAATCGTTCACAGCCACGACCGGGAGATCGGCATACTCTACATGACCCAGGGCGACTACACCCGCGCCCTCGGTCTGTACCGTGACGCACTCGCGGCGCTGGAGCGGGAAAAACAGGATACCGAAGCCGCCCGAGTCGCTCTTGCGATGGTCGAATGCTACCTGGGCCTGAATTTCCATACGGAGGCGTTGGCTCTTGCCGAGGAAACGATTGACCGGGTCACGCGGGATGGCTCGCCCACGGAAACGGCACGGGCACAGTTCGTCTGCGCGCTCGCCTGTGAACGTCTCGGACAGCGGGAACGAGCGCTGGCCCTGCTCCAGGCTGCCGCGCATACGTTTTACACCACGGGGCTGACCACCGATGCGGGCTTCGCTACCCTGCTCCGCGCCCGCCTGTACCTGGGAGAGCGCGACTGGGCAGGGGCAATCCGCGAGGCAACCGACGCCGGTGCGCTCTTTGGGGCGCGTGGCCTCATTGTGTACGAGACGCAGGCCGATCTGATCCGGGCGCGTGCCCTGCTTGGCACGGGTGAAACCGGCGCGGTGATGATACAGATGCGGGACGTGCGGGCGCGTGTCCGGGAACATGAGCTTTCCTGGCTAGCTGCGGAATGCCACTCTATTCTGGCGGATATTGCCCGGATGCGTGGCGACGATCGCAGCGCACTACGCGAGAGCCGCACGGCGATTGCTGGCATCGAGCGCGCACAGAGCCGTCTCGCCGTGGAGCTTCGCTCCCACTTCCTGCAAGACAAGTTGGGGGTCTACCACGACGCCATTGGCTCCTGTTTACGTTTGGGTGACGGTGCGCAGGCCTTCGGACTGCTCGAGCGCGCGAAGTCCCGCACACTCGTGGATTACCTCGCCCGGCATCCCGATGTGCGCGTGCATGCCCCTGACGCGGCGGATCAGGCCCTGCTCGATGAACTCCACCGCCTGCGTGCCGAACACCACTGGCTGTACAACCGCCTGTTCGGCTTTGACGCCGCCGACGGCGAAAGCGCGACGCAGGAGGCGGTGCGGGACCGCGAGCGATGTATCACACAGATTCTCGAACGCCTCGCCCTGCACCGTGCCGGGGGTGGGGAAGCATTTCACGCCTTGCTCCCCATGCCTACCGCCGACACGCCCACACTCCCCCCACTCGACGCGGGCGCGGTGCTGCTCGAATACTACCTGCACCCTGACGGCGGCGCGGTTTTTGTGGTGGCGGGCGGGGAACTGCGGGTGATACCGCTCCCGGCATCGCCCCACGCGATTGAGCAATTGCTACGTCGCTGGCAAATCAACCTCGATGCCACCGCACGGGCGGTCGCGGGCGGGCAACCACTGACGGGGCTGGCGCACAACGCGCGGGGTATCCTTCAGGCGCTCTACCGCGCGCTGATCGCGCCCGTCGCGCCGCTCCTCGACGCGATGCCCGAAGGAGAACATGGGGAGCGGCGGCTCGTGATCGTGCCGTACGGCGCGGCCCATGCCGTGCCTTTTCACGCCCTGCATGATGGCGCGCGGTACCTGATCGAGCGCGGGGAGGTCGTCACCTGCCTGTCGAGCGCCCTGCTGCAATCCTGCAACGCACGCGCGGCGCGTACCGTTACCGACGGAAACGGACGTGCCCTCGTGATGGCATACAGCGACAATGGGCAACTCCCGCATGTACTGGACGAAGCACGGGCGGTGACGAGCCTGCTGCCCGGCACCTGCCTCGTGGAGGAACAGGCGACGCGAGACGCGCTGATCGCGGCGGCTCCCCGGCATCACATCCTGCATCTCGCGGCTCACGGTGAAGCGCGGCTCGACAACCCCACCTTCGCCCATCTCCGGCTCGCGGACGGGCAACTGAGCGCGAGCGATGTGTTCAACCTCGCACTGGACGGCGCGCTCGTCACCCTCAGCGCCTGCGAAACGGGGCGCGCGACGGTAGTCGGCGGCGACGAACTGGTTGGGTTGAGCCGGGGTTTTCTGTTCGCGGGTGCGGTCACGCTGGTGCAAAGCCTGTGGCGCGTCGAAGATGCCTCGACGGCCCGCCTGATGACGCATTTCTACCATGCCCTGCGCGCGGGGCAACACCGGGGCGCTGCCCTGCGGGAGGCGCAACTCGCCCTGCTGCACGAAGGGGGCCACGCGGGGCATCCGTACTTCTGGGCGCCGTTTCAACTGGTGGGGGCGAGCGGTGTGCTTGCCTGAATCGTCTCACGGGGGAGGTACTGACGATGGCATCCGGCAACGCGGGCAGATCGGACAACACGAACAACTGGGACAACAACTACGGCAGAGGGTCGCTCGCCTTTTACGTGCCTGACGAAATCTGCCTCGTGGCGACCGGCCCCCATGACGAGTCTCCCGACGCGCGACACGCGCGTGTGCGCGAGGAACACCACACGTTTCTCGCCCAACTCGCCCAGAACACCCAGACCCCCCACCCGCTCATCGCCCGGCTGAACATCTCCGACGCGCTCAAAAGCGACCTCACGCCCGCCCCGGAAACCCTCGATTTCCTGCGGGCAAAGGTGGGGGCCGACGCGCATATCCTACGGAATCTCGATCTGCCGGATGGGCAACGCCCGCACTGGACGAAGCTTCCGGACGCGCGAAACGGAGACGCGGCGGAAACGCGCGCCACGACGAGCATGACACTGCATTGCTTTATGATCGGCGATGAGGCCGACTACGCGCGCCCCACGGCGGAGCGGGCGCGGTGCGTGCGCGATCTCGTGCTGCTCTCGAACCTGCACTTCCGGCGCATCGGTGCCCCCGTGCGCGCCGTGCCGAACTGGCTCGTCAGTGCGAGTGAACAAAACTGCCCCAGCCCCGGCAGCGCGCCCGTGTGGGTTTCTTCCCCCGCACGAGCGCAGGCGGAGGCGGGATATTGGAGTTTTGCCTTTTCGGGGGAGCAGGCGGCAGCAGCCGTGCGGCATGGGCGAGAAACGCCGTCGTCCGTGATCGTCGCCGTGCTCGACACCAGCCCGACCGCCAACGCAGTGGAGGAGGCCGCGAACGACCCGCGCCACCAAAACAACGTCCTTTTGCGCCACGTCGCCGCCGCCGCAAACGTGACGATTGATCGCCACCTGCCCGCGCCGCCTCACTCGCTCGCGCATCTCACCGGTACAGCGAACTGGCGTGATCGCGGTGAATCCGATGGGACGCCCCTGCCGGAAGCAACCTTGCGCATGGACGACCACGGGCTATTCATTCACCGGCATCATTCACGATATCGCGCCAAATGCCGAGATTAACCTCATTCGCGTGCTGAACGGGTACGGCGTCACCGACCACCACGCGATGATTCACGCGCTGGCGCACCTGCCGCACCTGCTCGATAACGAGAAGCAACGGCTGATCGTGAACCTCAGCCTGGGCTTCGCGATCCCGCCCGGCGTCGAGGTCTTGCGGCTGTGGATGCGCGAGACGTACGCGGCGCTCGAAGCGCAGTTCGGCGCGAATCTGACACTGGAAAATGCCCTTGCAGCGCTGCAAGGGGATGACCGTGCCACGCTTCAGGCGATTCTCGATGACCTACACGCCGCTCTCAAAGACATCATTGACTGGCTCACGACACACCCCCAGATACTGATGGTCGCGGCGGCAGGCAACGACAACCGCTTTTTCGGGCGTCGTGCGGTGCGCCCGGAACCGCGCTGGCCCGCGCGGTACGACGGCGTGCTCGGCGTCGCGGCAGTGGGGCGCACCGGTGAACCAGCGGACTACTCCAACCGAGGCGACGCGACGGGAAATGGCAACGGCATCGCTACCTTTGGCGGCAACGCGACGCGCGTAAATGACGGCGACCTGGGGGTAATTGATACGAGGATGACGCCTGTAGATGCGGTTATTGGCATCTACGCGTCGGAGCAGCTCACACTGGGCACAGGGGAAAACGAGACGGGCTGGGTATACTGGTCGGGCACCTCGTTTGCTACCCCGGTGATCACCGCACTCGCCGCCAATCTCTGGGATATGCGTCTGGCAGAGCGTCGCCAGCACCCTTCCCTGCCCGCCTATGGCCCACAAGAGCTAATCAACGAAGTTGTCACCCAACTCTTCACGACCTCGCGCGACACCACTGACCCCGATACTCTCAGCACGCCGACCATTGCCGCCTCGCAGGAGTGGGCCACGCAATGGCGCGGCTTCCCATAGCACCGTATATCAAGGTACAGGGGATGGGGACACGACAGTGACGCACCTCATCCGCTGTCTTCCATCAATTATTGATGTGCGGATATACGGTATTGCGGGAGCGCGAGGGGTTAGGCGGGCACGGCCTGCCGTGCCGCCGCGCCAACGGCCAGTACAACATCGTGCGGGTGCGCGAGGTGCAGGGCGTGGCTGGATGGCACGACTTGCACGGTCGCGCCCATGCGCTCCGCCATCCAGTGCTGCGCCTCCACGGGCAGCATCCGGTCCGCCCCCGCGATCAGGTACCATGAGGGCAAGTCATGCCATGCGGCGGCTTCCAGCGTACCCGTAAAGCAATGCATGGAGGTCGGCTTCTGCACTGCTGCCAGCAGTTGCGCCTGTGCGGGGTCTACGTCGTCGGCGAACACGTCGGCGAAGGCATCCGCGTGGAGCATCAGGTAGCCCTCGGCGTCCGTGCGCGTCTCCTGTTCACCGGCGGAAAGGGGATACCGCTGGTTGATCGTGCCCACACACTCGCCCACATCGCCCGCGTACCCCGCGACGTACACGAGGCCGGTCACACCGGGCGCCGCTGCCGCCGCGCCGCTGATCACCATGCCACCATAGGCGTGCCCGACGAGTATTGTGGGGCTGGCAAGCTTGGCAAGGGCGCGGCGCGTCGTGGCGATATCCTCTGCCAGCGTGGTGAGCGGCAGTTGCACCGCTACAACCCGGTGCCCCGCCGCCTGCAACTGCGGGATCACCCGGCACCACACCGACCCGTCGCACCACGCCCCATGAATCAGCGCCACATTCGCGCCTGCTGCCTGCATCGCCCGCTCCTTCCGTGTGCCCGCGTCCCGCGCCGTGCGTACGGCGGTAACGAGTATGGTAGCGCGGGCGGTGTGACGGGGGTTGTGCGGAAGGTAAAGGAAACGTGAGGGCTTCGTGGGAGGCGGGAACGGGCGCAAATAATCCCACCCCCGGCCCCTTCTGGGAGGTCTGGGGATGGGATCAGGCACACCAACCGGCTAATACTTCGGCAGGCTGGGGTCTACCTCGTCGGACCAGGCGAGGATGCCGCCGGTGAGGTTTTTGAGCTTGCGAAAGCCGGCGTTTTCCAGAATGCCGAGCGCGCGAGCCGAGCGTACGCCGGAGCGGCACTGCAAGATGATCTCGTCCGCCGAGTCGAGTTCATGCATCCGGGCAGGCATGTCGCCCACGGGGATAAAGCGCACGTCCGGCGCTTGGATCGTGCCGAGCGCCCACTCGTGCGGCTCGCGCACATCCACGATCACGAGGTGTTCGCCCGCGTCAAGCCGCCGCTTCAGTTCGGTCGGCGTGATTTCCTGCGACTGCTCCAACTCCACCTCCGGCGCGGACGTGATGCCGCAGAACTCGTCGTAGTCAATCAGCCCCGTGAGCGTCGGGTGCTCACCCGAAATCGGGCAGTTCGGGTCTTTGCGCAGCTTGTACTCGCGGAACTGCATCTTCAGGGCGTCGAAGCGCAGTAGCCGCCCAACCAGCGGCTCCCCGATGCCAATGATGAGCTTCAGCGTTTCCGCCGCCTGCAACGCGCCAACGATGCCGGGGAGCACGCCGAGCACGCCGCCCTCGGCGCAACTGGGCACGAGGCCGGGCGGCGGTGGCTCCGGGTACAGGCAGCGGTAGCACGGCCCTTCCTTCGCGTAGAACACCGACACCTGCCCCTCGAAACGAAAGATCGAGCCATAGACGTTTGGCTTGCCGAGCAGCACGCAGGCGTCGTTCACGAGGTAGCGCGTGGGGAAGTTATCCGTGCCATCCACGATGATGTCGTAATCGGCGAAGATTTCCAGCGCGTTCTCGCTCGAAAGCCGCGTCTCGTAGGTGGTGATCTCGGTGTATGGATTCAGGGCGGTGAGCCGCCGCTTCGCCGCTTCCAGCTTCGGGGTGCCGATGTCTTCGGTGGTGTACGTCACCTGCCGCTGAAGGTTCGAGGAATCCACCACGTCCGCATCCACGATGCCGATGTGCCCGACGCCTGCCGCCGTGAGATAGAGACCGAGGGGCGCGCCGAGACCGCCCGCGCCGACCAGCAACACACGCGCCGCTTTGAGCTTTTTTTGCCCGTCCAGCGTCACTTCCGGCATAATGAGGTGGCGGCTGTAGCGCGCGATCTCGTCCGCCGATAGCTCCTGCTCCTGCCAGCGGCTGTCAGAAATGATCTGCGCCGCCGGGCTGGTGGCGACGCCCCCCGCGATACTCGGCACAATCGTCATCGTGTCCCCCGCCGACACAGGCGTTTTGTCCCGTTCGAGGTAGCGGATGTCCTCATCGTTCAGGTACACATTGACGAACGACCGCAGTTGGCCGCCATCGTTGTACAGGTGCTTTTTCAGGTCCGCGTGCCGCGCCGTTAACTGGCCGAGAATATCGCCCACCGTGTCACCGGCGAACGCTTCTTGCTCCTTGCCCCCGGCGAACTGCCGCAGCGCCGTGGGAATCAGTACTGTCACCTCTGCCATGTCACCCCTCCTACAAATACAACGGAGATTTCAACCGCGAAGGCGCAAAGAAGTGCTCAAAAAGGGATGCAGCCGATAATCCTGTGAATTATCTTCGCGCCTTTCGCGCCTTCGCGGTTCAATTCACGATTCACTCCCGGACGATGATTGGTTGTTCATTGAAGCCCGCGCGGTCGTCGGTAAGTACCCAGCTACGCACTGCGAGGGAGATGCCGCGATGCACCGCCTGAATCACGTACGAGTACATTGGCCAGGCGTACTCGCGGTCGGTTTCCGAGGGCACCGGCTCGTGGTCGGGGTGCGAGTGGTAAAAGCCGAGAATTTCCCGGCCCGCCGCGCGCACCCGCCGCTCGGTGCGCGCGAAGTCGTCGGGGGCGATGCGGAAGCGGCGGCGGTGTTCACCCGCGTCCTCCCAGTCGTTCGTCGCCGCCGCCACTTCGCGCACTACCACGTCGTCGCCTGCGCGTTCGCCGATCAGAAAGCCGCACACCTCGTCCGGGTAGCCCTGCTCACTCGCGCGACAGACGGCGGAGCGCAGTTCCGGCGTCCAGATCAGGCTCATGCCCCTTCCTCCCAGAACGGCAGCGACAGGTACTTCGCCGCGCCATCGCACAACACCGTGACAACGGTACCACGACCGCGCGTTTCCGCCAGCGTTTCCGCCACGCGCAACGCGGCAACCACATTCGCCCCCGCCGAAACGCCGACCATCAGCCCTTCCTCGCGGGCCAATCGCTTCACCATCGCGTACGCCTCTTCGGTGCGCACTGTTACGGTCTCATCCGCGAGGCCGGGGTCGTAAATGCCGGGCACGAGGGCGGAACCGTAGTGCTTCATCCCTTCCAGCCCATGCAGCGGGCCGTCCGGCTGCACGGCGATCAGCCGCACGTCCGCGTTGTACTCCCGCAGCCGTCGCCCCGTGCCGACAAAGGTGCCGGACGTGCCCATCCCGGCGACAAAGTGCGTCACCGCGCCGACCGTTTGCGCCCAGATTTCCGGCCCCGTCGTGTCGTAGTGCGCCTGCCAGTTCGCAGGGTTGTTGAACTGGTCGGGGTAAAAGTAGCGTTCGGGGTCGGCGGCGAACCGTTGCGTCACTGCATGAACCGCACCGTCGAACCCCTCCGCCGGGTCGGTCTCGATCAGCGTCGCGCCATAGGCAGCGAGGATGCGCTTGCGTTCCTCGCTCGCGTTCGCCGGCATCACGAGTTCGACACGGTAGCCGAGCGCCGCCCCAACCATCGCATAGGCAATGCCCGTGTTGCCGCTCGTCGCGTCCAGAATCGTTTTCTCCGGCGTGAGCAGGCCACGCGCGATGCCGTCCCGGATCATGGCGAGGCCGGGCCGGTCTTTCACACTGCCGCCGGGGTTGAACATCTCGCCCTTCGCCGCCACCGTCACACCCGGCGGCAGGTGCGCCGTCACTTTCGTGAGCGCGATCAGCGGCGTGTTGCCGATCAGATCAAGCAGAGCCGCGCCCTGTGCCGCCACCGTTGCCGTCGCCATCGTTCGTGCCCCTCCTTGCCGTCGCATTGTCACAAATGTTGAGCAACAAACGCAGCATTCCGTGCAGGATACAACAGGCGCCTTCCGCCCGCCATTCCCGTGGGGGAACGCAAAGGGCGCGAAGAACGCAAAGAACACGGAGAGGGAAAGGGGAGATAACACTTTTAGGTCAGGCAGGTCAGATGACAAAGCCGTGACTGTACGAAACGCTTTGAAAAATTTCCTTTCTCCGCGTTTCTTCGCGTTCTTTGCGTCCTTCGCGTCCTTCGCGTTTCATCCCCTCCCCTCACGCTTTCGCGTCGGCGCGCGTCATGCGATATGCTTGAGAAGACAGGCGAAGGAGGGCGCGAGCGATGGCGAAAATCAACGCGGGAGACGAAGTGCCGGACGTCACGGTGCTGCTCGACGACGGCCCGGTGCGGTTGCACGACTTTATCGGGCAGCGCAATGTGGTGTTGTATTTTTACCCCAAAGACGGTAGCTACGTTTGCGTGCTCGAAGCACGGGCGTTTAACGACCAGGTGGATGCCTTCGCGGCGGCGGACACTCTGGTAATCGGCGTGAGCATGGACAGCCGCGCCTCGCATGCCCGTTTTGCCGCCAAAGAAAAGTTGCGCTTTCCCCTGGGAACCGACCCCGACCGCGTGCTGGTCCACGCCTTTGATGCCTCGAACCATCTCGTGCTCGGCATCGCGGCGAAGCGCGTCACCTTTCTGATCGGCAAAGACGGGCGCATTGCCCGTGTCTGGGACACCGTGAATCCCCTCACGCACTCGCGGGACGTGCTCGACGCCGTACACGCGCTCGTAGATGCCGAACACGCTGCCGCCTCCTGAACAGGAACCGGGGCACGGTATCCGGGGAAATGGGGCGACAGACGCACGCCCAACACTCCCGAAAGCGGTATACTTTCCTCGTAAGCGTTTGATGATCCATGTACGAGGAGGAACAATACGCCATGAGTACGTCCCGTATTGACAGCACGCCGGAAATGGTCGGGCGTGTCTATGAAACGCTCGAACGGAACTTGCCGATTGTCCGGGAACGGCTCAGACGGCCCCTGACACTCACCGAAAAGATCGTGCTCGGCCACCTCGCGGGCCCGCAGGGGCAGGAGTTGACGCCCGGTGAGAGCTACCTGCTCGTGAACCCGGACCGCGTCGCCCTTCAGGACGCGACCGCCCAGATGGCCCTGTTGCAGTTCGCCCACGCGGGCCGCAAGCAGGCGGCGGTGCCCACCACCGTGCATTGCGACCACCTGGTGCGCGCGCACACCGGCGCGGACGCCGACCTGATCGTCGCCACCAAAGACAACCGCGAGGTCTACGATTTCCTGTCGTCCGTGTCGCGCAAGTACGGTCTGGGCTTCTGGAAGCCGGGGAGCGGCATTATCCATCAGGTGGTGCTGGAACACTACGCCTTTCCCGGTGGCCTGATGATCGGCACGGACTCGCATACGCCCAACGCGGGCGGCCTCTGCATGATCGCCGCCGGTGTCGGTGGCGCGGACGCGGTGGACGTGATGGCGAGCTTCCCCTGGGAAGTGAAGTACCCGCGCAAGATCGGCGTGCGCCTCACGGGCCAGATGAGCGGCTGGACTTCGCCCAAAGACGTGATCCTCAAGCTGTGCAGCATTCTCACCGTCAAGGGTGGCACGAACAGCATCGTGGAGTTCTTCGGGCCGGGGTGCGCGACGATCTCCTGCACGGGCAAAGCGACGATCTGCAATATGGGCGCGGAGCATGGCGCGACGACCTCCATTTTCCCGTACGACCGGCGCATGGAGTTGTACCTGCGCGGCACGGACCGCGCCAACCTCGCGGAGCTTGCCAATCAGCACATGGACTTGCTGGTCGCCGATCCGGAAATCGAGGCCGATCCCGAACGGTACTTCGACCGCCTGATCGAGATTGACCTGACGACGCTGGAGCCGATGATCGTTGGCCCGGCCACTCCCGATCTCGCGCGCTCCCTCTCTGAACTCAAGGCGGCGGTGGAAACTGAGAATTACCCCGACCGCCTCTCCGCCGCGCTCGTCGGCAGTTGCACGAACTCCTCGTACGAGGACATCTCGCGCGCCGCGCTCGTCGCCCAGCAAGCGATTGACAATGGCCTGACGATGCAAACGAACTTCATGATTACTCCCGGCTCCGAGCAGGTGCGCGCGACGCTGGAACGCGACGGCCAACTGGACACCCTGCAAGGGATTGGCGGCAAGATTCTCGCCAATGCCTGTGGCCCCTGCATCGGTCAATGGCAGCGCGACGACCTGACGCTTCAGCCCGTCGCTGGGGGGTTGGTTCCCGCCGCCGAGCCACCGAAAAAGGCGCGCAACGCGATCATCAACAGCTTCAACCGCAACTTCCCGCGCCGCAACGACGGCAACCCGGACACGCTCTCGTTTATCGCCAGCCCGGAAATTGTAATCGCCTACGGCCTCGCGGGGCGGCTCTCGTTCAACCCGCTCACGGACACGATTGAAGCGCCGGACGGCACGCAGGTGTTCCTTGACCCCCCGCGCGCCGCGCCCGACCTGCCCGCCGAGGGGTTCGTGCTCGATGTCTCCGGCTTTGTCGAGCCACCTGAAAGCGGCAACGATATTCCGATCAGCGTGGCGGAGGGTTCGACGCGGCTGGAACTGCTGACGCCTTTTCCCGCGTGGAACGGGCAGGACTTCCTGAACGCCCCCGTGCTGCTGAAGGTGCAGGGCAAATGCACCACCGACCACATCTCGCCCGCCGGGCCGTGGTTGCGCTTCCGAGGCCACATTGACCGCATCTCGGACAACATGTTCACGGGCGCGATCAACGCCTACACGGGCGACGCGGGCACCACATACAACGCGCTCACTGGCGAGCACGGGCAACTCGTGCCCGCCGTGGCGCGCGAATACAAAGCGGCGGGGATGCCGTGGGTGGTCGTCGGCGACGAAAACTACGGCGAGGGCAGCAGCCGCGAGCACGCCGCGATGTCGCCGCGCTACCTGGGAGCCGCCGCGATCATTGCCCGCAGTTTCGCACGCATCCACGAGTCCAACCTCAAGAAGCAGGGCGTATTGCCACTCACCTTTGAAGACCCGGCGGACTACGACAAAATCCGTGAGGACGACCGCGTAGACCTCTCCGAAGTCGGCGACCTCGCCCCCGGCGCGCCCGTGATGCTGCGCGTCCGTCATGCGGACGGCACGAGTGACTTCGCCGCGTTGAAGCACACAATGAACGAGGAGCAGATCGGCTGGTTCAAGGCCGGGAGCGCCCTGAACCTGCTCGCGCAGAAGTCAGAGGCGTAAACGACCGGCTCCGTTACCGGATAGTGCATACGACAAAGGGGACTGGCATTCTATCACGCTGGTCCCCTTTGTATATTACCGTCTGTACGTCACTGAGGGAGGCACCACACATGGTGGACATCACGGACATGGACAACACGGAAACAGACGCGGCGCATGACAGGGCGGGCGTGATCGCCCCACCGCCGCTGATCCCGCTGACGGCCCTGCTCCTGAGCGCATTCCTACAGCGCATACTGCCCGCGCCACTCCTGCCGGATCGGTACCGGCGCATGGTTGGCGGCGCGCTCCTGGGCGTCGCATTCGTGGGCGGGGGCTGGGCCGTTCGCACGATGCGCGCGGGGGAAACACCACTCAACCCGGAGAAACCGACGACACAGATCGTCACGGCGGGGCCGTTCGGCCTCTCGCGCAACCCGATCTACGTCTCTTTCCTGCTGATTGTATCGGGCGTCGCCGCGCTGATGAATAGCCGCTGGCCCGTGCTCCTGTTGCCCGCCGTGATGACCGCGCTGCAAAAAGGCGTAATCGAGCGCGAAGAACACTACCTCGAAGCGAAGTTCGGCGACGACTACCGGGCCTACAAGACGCGCGTGCGTCGCTGGCTGTGAAGCAGACCGCGCCTCATGTGAGAAGATTCAGGGAAGGGCATTCCATTCCTCGTTGGTGATCTGCCCTTCCCGGAGGATTCTTTTCAGCAGCCTGACACTGATGTCGGCCTCATAGACATTGGGGAGGGTGAGTGTGACCGCACCGCGCTCCATGAATTGATGCTTGCCACCGACGAAAGGGCCGGAGAATCCGAGGCGTCGGAGAGAGCGAATCAGGTCACGTCGTTTGATCGGGCCGAGTTGCGGCACTTACGCGACCTCACGCACCGTTAAATCAAGCCCGCCCCGCACCGGGATCGGACGATGACGCGCAATGCTCACGAGTATCCAGCCCTCAAGCGCCGATTCTAACTGCGCCGTGGCTTCCGCGTGTGTGGGGGCATTTGCCCACAGGCCATCGAAACCGGGAATGGTCGCAAAGATCGTCCCATCCTCCTCGATCTCTTCGTACCGTGCATCGCGCATCGCCGCCTGGATATACTCCGCAAGCATTACAAAACTCCCAGCCGAAAGGGGAAAGCCTACAAGGCGAGCGTGTGCTGCTGGCTGTAGCTATTCACCATAGAGACACAGAGGGACACAGAAAATCTTGGATTGTATTTTCCTCTGTGTTTCTCTGTGCCTCTGTGGTGAAATGCATTAATCCGCAGGGACAGCGGCGAGAGACTCCACGAATGCGCCGATGTGCCGCACGGCGGTCATCAGGTTTTCCATGCTGTTCGCCACCGAGAGGCGCAGGAAGCCCTTGCCGTGCTCACCGAAGGACGTGCCCGCGAGGGCGGCGACGCCCGCTTCGCGCAGCAGGCGGTCCGCGAACTCGCGCTCATCCATGCCGGTGCCGGAGATGTTCGGAAAGACGTAAAACGCCCCCTTCGGCATCTCGCAGTGGATACCGGGGATGGCGTTTAGCCCCGCAACCACGGCATCGCGCCGCCGCTGGAACTCGCGCCGCATCTCCTCTACCGAGTCTTGCGGCCCCGTGACCGCGACGAGACCAGCGCGCTGCGTGAAGGACGCCGTGCAGGAGTTCGAGTTCGTCATCAGCTTGGTGATGCTCGGCGCGAGCGAGAGCGGCATCACGCCGTAGCCCATGCGCCAGCCCGTCATCGCGTACGTTTTCGAGAAACCATCCAAAATGATCGTGCGCTCCGCCATCCCCGGCTCACGGGCGATGCTGTAATGCTCGCCCTCAAAGATCAGGCGGGAGTAAATCTCGTCCGACAGCACCCAGAGATCGTGCTTCACTGCGAGCTTGGCGATCTCCGCGATCAGTTCGCGGGGCAGCACGCCACCCGTCGGGTTCGCGGGGGAGTTAATGATGAGCATCTTCGTGCGCGGCGTAATGCGCGCGGCGAGGTCTTCGATGCTGAAGGCAAAGCCGCGCTCTTCCAGCAGCGGCAGCGGCACGGCGGTCGCGCCGACGAAGTTAATCATGCTCTCGTAGATCGGAAAGCCGGGGTTCGGGTAAACCACTTCATCGCCCGCTTCACAGAGCGCGAGGATGGGGAAAAAGATGATTGGCTTACCACCGGGCGTCACGACGACCTGATCGGCGGAGACTTCGATGCCCCGGCTCGTCGCCACGTCGTGGGCGAGGGCGGCGCGCAGTTCGGGCAGACCGGCGGCGGGGCCGTAGTGGGTGTACCCCTCGTCCAACGCCTGCTTCCCTGCCGCAACGATGTGCGCGGGCGTGTCGAAGTCCGGCTCGCCGATCTCCAGATGAATGATCGTGCGCCCTTGCGCTTCGAGCGCGCGGGCCTTTGCCAGCACCTCGAATGCCGTTTCGGTACCCAACCGCTCCATGCGTGTCGCCAGTTGCTTCATCCGTGCTGCCCTCCGTTATCTGCTGCCTGCAAATTGCTATCTCTCGCGCAGTTGATACCAGTGTGTCCGGTCTCACCCACGTTCACTTATCGGGCAGTATCGCACATCTCCCGTTCACGCCACGCATGAGCATTACAGAACGCCGATGGAGGTGTATGATCTCTTTGTTAAGTGAGCGTTCAATCAACGAAATAGGCAAAGGCGCAAGCAATGACCGCATCCTCTCGCACGGCGCGGGCCGAACAACGCCGCACACAGATCTTGCATACGGCTCTCGCGCTCTTCGCCGAAGCAGGCACGGCGGATGCGACAATCAAGGAGTTGGCGCGGGCGGCGGGTGTGGCACAGGGGTTGATCTATCATTATTTTCCCGACAAGGAAGCGTTGCTCGTCGCAGTGGTGGAGCAGTACAGCTTTCTGCCGCACTTGCGCGCCCTGCTCGCAGTCGCCGACGACCATCCCCCGGAGGCAGTGCTACGGTCACTCTCGATGGATTTTCTCGCCCTGCTCGCGGCGCACACACCCATTGTCCGGGTGTTCATGGGGGAAGCGCAGACGCACCCCGCCGTTGCGGCGGCGTGGAACGCGCTCGTCACGGAGGGCACCGCCCTGCTCGCCGCGTATCTTGACCGGCAGATCGCGGCGGGCGCGCTGCGACCGCACGACACGATCGTGACGGCGCGTACATTTTTCTTCACCCACCTGATGCTGCACCTCACTGGCACGGCGTCGGCGGATTTCACGGCGTCCTTTGTGGACACGTTGCTGAATGGCATTGCCACGCCGGTGAGGGTAGCGTGAGCGAGACTGACCGCAGTCCGGCAATCTTCGAGTGTGTTGTACTTGCTTGGAATTGTGAAAGGAGGCAACCGTGAAGGTGCTGGTGTTCGGTGGCACGGGCCGTGTCGGGCAAAGTGTACTGGAGTATGCGCTCGCGGGGGGGCATGAAGTCACAGCGTTTGTGCGTAATCGCGCCAGGGTCACGACAATGCATGAGCGGTTGTCGCTCGTGGAAGGCGATATCTATTCGGCGGACACGGTACGTGCCGCGATGAACGCGGGTTTTGCCGCGGTAATCAACGTGATCGGTGGCGACGTGTTCAAAGCCTCCACGCTCGTCACGGACGGCGCGCGGATTCTGGTCGGCGCGATGCAACAGGTAGGTCTGTCGCGCTATCTCGGCATCACGGGCATCGCCGAGATGCGACCGCGCGGACTGGGCGGTATCACGCAGCGCATCTTGCGGTTGTCGCCCTTGAAGCACGCGGTGCGCGATCACGATGCCGCGTGGGACATCGTGCGGGAATCGGGCCTGAATTACACGCTCGCGGGTTGCCCGTACATCAAGGACGGTGCGCACAAAGGCAATTATCACGTCGTCCCCGACACCTTTCCCGGTGGCTTCCACACGATCTCGCCGCAGGACGTGGCGGACTTTCTCGTGCGGGAACTAGCGGCGGCGAAGTACTCGCGCCGCATCATTGGCATCTGGTATTAACCTTCACGTCTTACGTCTCCGCTGCCTCGACCGCCCGCGCCAGCGCGTCGAGCACAGAGCGGAGCGCCCGCACGGTTTCGGGGTCGGATATCACGCCGTCCGCACCCATCTTCGTGCGCACCAGTGGCACGGTCAGGGCGGCGCCGTCGGGAACGGTCGCGTTCACCGCCGTGAGCGTCAGCAGCAGCGACGCCTGTGCGCGCTCGCCGCCCGTGGGGTACGGAGACGCGCTCATCGCGGCGACCGGCTTACCCACGAACTCGCCCGACGATACCGTCCACTCAAAAGCGTTTTTCAACGCCCCCGGCATGCTGTACGCATACTCCGGTGTGCAGATGAGCACACCATCGGCGTCGCGGAGTAGCCCGCGCAGATGCGCTACCGCCGCAGGTGGCACGTCGCCGTCACGGTCGGGGTTGAAGTGCGGCAACTCCCCCAGCCCATCATAGAGCGCGACCGTCATGCCATCGGGTGCCAGTGCCATAATCGCGCGCACCAGTGTCGTAATCGTCCCACCCGCACTGAGGCTACCCGAAATGGCAAGGATATGCACGATATGTTCCCCCCTCGTTCGTACATGTTGCGATCAACACCCGAATGGCGGAAGTAATGGTCAAGCAGACGTCGCGCAACTTCAATCATTCTGTTCTTGAAGAAAGCGATATACGGTATCTCGCGTCTCTCGCACAGCCACATCATCAGGGTTCAGACGGAGCGCCGCGTCGAGATCGGCGAGCGCCCGGTCGTAGTCTTCAAGCTGATAGTAAACATAGCCGCGATTATGATATACATTCGCGTCGTCAGCATTCAGACGAATGACCTCATCGAAGTCCGCAAGTGCCCGGTCGTATTCCTGGCGTTGTAAATAGATATGACCCCGCTTCTTACGCGCACTTTCATGATCCGGTTTGAGACGGATTGCCTCGTCGTAATCGGCAATCGCCCGGTCATACTTTTCGAGAGAGTCGTACAGAAAGCCACGACTGTAATGTGCCTGTACATCACCGGGATCGAGACGGATCGCTGCGTCGAAGTCAGCAATCGCCTGTTCGTTTCGTCCGAAATACGCGTGGGCATAGCCTCGGTTACGATACGCCTCCGCATAGTCGGGTTTGAGACGGATCGCCGTATCCAGATCGGGAAACGCCCGCTCATACTGTTCAAGAACACGGTAGGCATAGCCGCGATTGTAGTACGCATCCGCATCGCGGGGGTTGAGGCGGATCACCACGTCGAAGTCCACAATTGCCTCTGCGTATTGCTTCAGAGTGATGTAGGCAATGCCGCGTTCGAGGTATGCATCCGCAACATGGGGATTCAGGCGCACTGCTCCATCCGCATCCGCGAACGCCTGGTCATATTGCCCAAGGAGGCGATGGGCAATGGCACGACCTCGGTACGCGTCCGCCTCGGAGGGATTGAGGAGAATCGCCGTATCGAAATCAGGAAGTGCTCGCGCCGCTTGTTCCAAGCCGAGGTAGCAACAGCCTCGCGCGTAATACGCGTAGGCATAGTTGGGATTGCGACGGATCGCCGCGTCAAACTGGATGAGCGCCTGTTGATATTCGTCGCCCATATTGCCCCCCCGATCATGCTTCTCCATCGTGGCAGATAATTCGTCCTACCGCAGCACCGGCAGACTCAGCCGTGCTTCCAAGGGAGCAGCAGGCGTTCGAGCAGGTTGAGCGCGAGGGTGAGCAGCACGCCGAGCAGGGCGATGCAGACGAGGCCGACGAACATCGTGGTCGTGGCGAGCGTGTTCCAGCCCGACCAGACGAGATAGCCCAAACCACTCTGGGTGTACGAGAACTCGGCGGCGATCACCACGAGCAGACCCGTAGCGAGGGCGACGCGCAGCCCGCTCATGATCGTCGGCAGGCTACCCGGTAGCAGGACGTGGCGGAACAGTTGCCAGCGTCGCGCGCCGAAGTTGCGCCCCGCCTCGATCAGCACGCCGTCTATCTGGCGTACCGCGCCCATCGCCGTGATCGTCATCACCGCGAACACGCCGAGCGCGACCGTGACGATGCGCGGCAGTTCGCCGTAGCCACCAAAGGCGAGGTAGACGAGCGGCAGCAGCGTGATCTTCGGCAGCACGGAGAGCGCGGCGATGATCGGGTCAAAGAGGGCGCGCAGGATGCGCACCGTGCCCATCAGCAGACCGAGGGTGATGCCTGCCACCGACCCCGCCACGAATGCCGCGAGCGTGCGCCCCAGTGTGGCGAACACATGCGGGAGCAGTTGTCCGTCGCGCGTCATCTCGCCGATAGCGGCAAGAACCGTCAGCGGCGCGGGCCAGAGCCGCCCATCAATGACGTTCGTCGCCACCGCCCCTTGCCAGAGCGCGAGCAACAGCACCGCGAAGCCCGTGGCGAGCGCGGCATCGCTCCGCAGGGGGGAGTATCGCGCCACCGGCGACAGCGCACGAGTGTCGCTCGTGGAGGATTCCGGGCCAGTCATCGCGGTGTTGTCCGCCGCTTCAATCGTGTCAACCGTGTCAACCATTGCGCGGTCTGTCCTTCGCTTGCCGGTCTCGGTTCGTCACTCGTTACTGACAACTTCTTCGGCCATTGCCCGCTGCACCTCGCCCTCCAACGCGCGCCAGATATCGTACACGAGGGCGGCAAAGGCGGGGCTGGCGGTCAGTTCCAGCGTGCGTGGCCGGGGAAAGGGCACGGGAAAGACCGCTTTGACCGTGCCGGGATGCGCAGTCATCAGCACCACGCGGTCGCCGAGTAGCACCGCTTCTTCCAGCGAGTGCGTGACGTACAACACGCTCTTGCGCTCCTCCTCCCAGAGCGCGAGCAGGGTTTCCTGCAACACGCGCTTCGTCTGGGCATCGAGCGCGCCGAGCGGTTCGTCCATCAGCAGCAAGTCGGGGTCGGTGGCAAAGGCGCGGGCGATACCGACGCGCTGGCGCATCCCGCCCGAAAGCTGCCCCGGATAGGCATGGGCGAACTTGCCCAGCCCCACCTTTGCCAACCACGACTGCGTGATTGCCTCCCGCTCTCGCTTCGGCACGCCGCGCATTTCCAGCCCAAAGGCGATATTCTGCGCGGCGGTTTTCCAGGGAAACAGGGCGTACTCCTGAAAGACCATGCGGTTTTGCGGCTTACCGGGACGAGCGGGCGCAACGGCTAGCGTGCCACTGGTCGGCGCGAGCAAACCCGCAACGAGCCGCAGGAACGTACTCTTGCCGCACCCCGACGGCCCGACGAGCGCGACGAACTCGCCCGCCGCCACGTCCAGATTGACATCGCTGAGAGCCGTAATAACCCGCCCGCGACGGTCGGGGAACACTCGCCCCACCCCGCGCGCGACGACTGCCGACGCTGCGCTGGACGTGGCGGGAAGTGCGGGAGTTGCCTCCGCGATGGTATCAGGCATGGGCGGCGTCAGTCATTTGGCGAGTTCTCCCACATTGGCATTGGCGTTTCGCGCGTGGAATCTTTAACCCCCAGCCCATTCCCTCGAAGGGAAGGGGAGTGTGCCACTGAGAGATGCCGGCCTATGCGGAACGCTACGGCCTCGTGCAGTCTCACTCCCCTTCCCCGTGGGGAAGGGGCCGGGGGTTAGGATAATTCACTCTAGCCGAGGGTTTTCAGGGCGTACTCCACGTAACTCGTATCGAAGAGTTTGGTGACATCCAGCACGTTCTTGTAATCGGTCCAGCCGCTCTCGCGGTACACCTTTTCCTGGTCTACCACGCTGTCGCGGGCAATGCCCATATTCGGGTCATAGACGAGTGGCGGCGTATCGCGGATGATCTTTTCCGTGCTGCCCAGGTACTTCACGTACGCCTTGACATTAGCATCCGACAGATAGCCGTCGCCCTGCACGGCGCGGTAGCCTTTGAGCAACGCGACGGTGAAGCGCCGCGCGACTTCCGGACGGTCTTTCAGGAACTTCGCGCCGTAGGTGTACGTCGTGGTGGAGTAGCCGGGGGTGAGGTCGTCCGAAAGCACCCGGCCCACGCCCATGTCCACTGCCGTGGTGGCGAAGGGGGTGCCGATCAGGGCGGCGTCCACCGCGCCGTTCGCCAGCGCGGCGATCATGTCCGGGTTGGCGAGATTGACGAAGGTGACATCCTTCGCGGTCACCCCCTCCTTTTGCAGCACCTTTGTGGCGAGGTACGCGCCCGCGCTCCCCGTGCCACCGGCGACGGCGATCTTGCGCCCCTTCAGGTCGGCGGCAGTGTGGATCACGCCCGCGTCCACGAGCGCCTTGCGCACTTCCAGCTTCGTAGGCGAGTTCGATGGCGGGCCGAGGGAGGCGGAGGCGATCACGCGGAAGTCGAAGCCCTTGTTCAGCGTGTTGAAGGTCGCGGCGGAGAGGCCAATCGCCCCCACGTCAATCTGCCCCTGCGCGAGAAAGGCGACCGCCTCCGCGCCACTGGCGGCATTGGAAAGCTGAATATCGAGGTTTTGCTCCTTGAAGTAGCCCTGATCAATCGCCACGTACAGCGGCGCGAAGAACAGCCCCGGCACATGCACGGCCTTAACCACATCTGGTGGGCCGGTCGGCTTCGCCGGGGCCATTGCCGCCACCATCGTTGGGGCAATTGTCGGGGCGATGCTGCTACCGGTGGTAGCGGACCCGCTCGTCACGGGCGCGAGCGTCGCGGCGGCGGTCGGTGCGACGGAACTCGCCGGGGCGCTCGTGGGCACGCCGGTACTCGCGGCAGGGGTGGCGGCGGACGTGGCGCCCGTTGCCGTCGTGGTGGTAGTCGCGGGGGCAGTGACGTTCCCGCATCCCGCGAGCGTAAAGATGAGTAACACCGCGAGGGCACATCGTTGAACCACTGAGTTTCCTTCCCTTGTCCACACGAGTACGCGGCTACTCACGGTTAGTCGTGGCTAGTCACGGATAGTCACGGCGGTAATCCTACGTGGCGCGGCGGCATTTGTCCACGCATGACAAAACGGAGTCCGGGGGTATGCGAGAGGGGAAAGGGAGAGGAATGCACGCAGGGCATCAGAGTAGCGGCAATAGTGCCGAAGCCATGCAGCAATGGCGCGATGCCCCATGCCACGCAGCAGGCTGGGAGTAGTGGCCCGCAGCAGGGCGAGAACGTTTGGCCCCTGCCCCACCCGCACCCGGCGCGTCTTCGCCCGGCGTCATCCTGCCCAGAGGTACGGTATTGGTTGTCAAGGCGCAGTTTTCCGCACGTATACACCCTGCGTTGCGGCGCACCCTCACGACGAGGGGACGATGCCGGGTGTTATACTCGCGTTCCGGGATGGGGCATCACGGGGCAGACGGGACACGAGAGGGCAGGCGGAGTGGTGACACCGGCGCGCAAGCAATACCTCGACATGAAAGCGCAGCATCCCGACGCCCTATTGTGGTTCCGCATGGGCGACTTTTACGAGATGTTCGACGAGGATGCCCGCATCGCCGCCACCGCGCTGCACATCACGCTCACCGCACGCCCGTTTGGCAAGGACGGGCGCGTGCCGATGGCCGGGGTGCCGTACCACGCCGCGAACTCGTACCTCGCGCGGTTACTGCGGCAGGGGCACCGCGTGGCGATCTGCGAGCAGTTGTCGCCCCCCGGCAAGGGGCTGGTGGAGCGCGCGGTCGTGCGCGTCATCTCTCCCGGCACGGTGTCGGAGCCATCGCTGCTGGCCGCGCGTGAGAACAGCTACCTCGCCGCGCTCTGCCCCGGCCCTGCCGGGTACGGCCTCGCCTATGTGGATGTCACCACGGGCGAATTTGCTGCCACCGAACACCTGCACGGCGATCCCGCCCTCCCCTGCGCCGCCGCCGAAAACGACCTCGCCCGCATCGCCCCGCGTGAATGCCTCGTCCCGCGCAATGAAAGCGAAAGCGCCCCGTTCGGTGACGCATCGCAGCCCACGGGTGACGAGGGGGAAGCCGAGACCGGCGAATATGCGGCACTTGCCGTGGCGATTCCGTGCCATAAAACACCGTTTGACGCCCGCCACTTCGCCTCCCTCGCCGCGACGGAGACGTTGCAAACGCACTTCGGCGTGGTTAACCTCGAAGCCTTCGGGTGCGCGCACCTGCCCCTGGCGACGCGGGCGGCGGGGGCTATCGTCCGCTACCTCACCGAAACCAACGCGATGCTCTTGCCGCTGCTCGCGGGGTTACGCACCTACCACACGCAGGGCACGATGCACCTTGATGCTGCCACCCGGCATAACCTCGAACTGCACGGCGCGGGGCGTGCGGGCACGAGCGGCGGGTCCCTGCTGAAAACGCTGGACGGCACGAAAACGGCGATGGGCGGGCGATTTCTGCGGCGGATGCTCGCCGAACCACTTACGGACCGCGCCGCGATTGAGGCGCGACTCGACGCGACCGAAGCCTTCGTCACGCGCACCGCGTTGCGCCTGGGCGTGCTTGCCCTGCTCACCGAAATCGGCGACATGGAACGGTTGACCGCACGCGCCCGACAGGAAACCGCGACGCCGCGCGAACTGATCGCGCTCCGCGACGCCCTGCGCGCTGTGCCGAAGCTCACGCAGATGCTCAAGGGGGCGGATAACACCGCGCTCGCCGCCCTCGCCGCTCGCCTCGACCCTTGCACCGCCGCCGAAGACCTACTCACCCGCGCCGTGCTCGTCGCTGTCGCGAAAGAAGACACGCGCCGCATCCGCCCCGGCTACGACCCTGACTTTGATGCGCTTGTCCACACGGCGACGCACGCGCGGGAAACGATTGCCGCAATGGAGGCCGCCGAGCGCGAGCGCACGGGCATCCGCAGCCTGAAAATTAAATACAACAGCGTGTTCGGCTACGGCATCGAGGTTTCCAACGCCAACCGGGCGCGCGTGCCATCCGACTACCGCCGCACGCAAACGCTCACCCACGCGGAACGCTACGTCACACCCGCCCTGAAGGAGTGGGAAGCGACGGTGTTGCACGCGGAAGAGCGGATCACGGCGCGGGAGGACGAACTGTACGGCGGCGTGCTGCGCGAGATCGGCGCGGTCGCGCCCGTGCTGCTCGGCACGGCGCGGGCCATTGCCACCGTGGACGTTCATGCCGCGCTCGCGGACCGCGCCGTGCAGTCCGGGTACGTCCGTCCCGCCCTCACGGACGGCACGGAGTTGCACATCGTCGCGGGGCGTCACCCCACCGTTGAAGCGGCATTGGCGGAGGCGGGCGAGAGCTTTGTGCCGAACGATACCGCGCTCGCTCCCGACGGCACGCACCTGCTGCTGCTCACCGGGCCGAACATGGCGGGCAAAAGCACCTATCTGCGGCAGGTCGCGCTGGTCGTGCTGCTCGCGCAGGTCGGCTCCTTTGTGCCCGCCGACGCGGCAACGATCGGCATTGTAGACCGCATCTTCACCCGCATCGGCGCGCAAGACGACCTCGCGGGGGGCGCGTCCACCTTTCTCGTGGAGATGATGGAAACGGCGAACATCCTGCGCCACGCGACCGACCGTTCGCTCGTCGTCCTTGATGAAGTCGGGCGCGGCACGGGCACGGAGGACGGAGTCGCCATCGCGCGGGCGGTCTGTGAAGATTTGGCAGATCGCGTGCGGGCGCGTACGCTCTTTGCCACGCACTACCACGGTCTCGCCGAGAGCGTAGGCGCGTTGCCGGGCGTGGGCGTCGTGTCTGCGGCGGTCGCGGAAGAAGACGGCACGGTGACGTTTCTGCACCGCATCACCCCCGGCGCGTCGGGCAAGAGCTACGGCCTGCATGTCGCCACGCTTGCCGGTCTCCCCGCCCCGGTGGTTGCCCGCGCCCGCATTTTGATGGAAGCAAGCGAACCGAACACCGACGACACCGACGACACGAAGGGCACGGAAAACATCCGGGAGCTACGTCTGTGGCGTGGCGATGGCAATGGCGATGCCCACGACGCACATCTGGCACCCGACACCCCGCACCCGGCACTGCTCGCGGAAATCGCCGCCCTCGACCTCGCACGCATGACACCGCTCGAAGCGATGATCGCCCTCGACCGCATACAAACCCACGCCCGTGCGTTGCTCGTCGCACCGGAGGCCACCGGTAGCCCACCGATGCCCCCCCTGAATCCCCCGGTGGCGCCGCACTTCCGGGGAAAGAGCCGACAATGAGCACGAGCGCGTCACCGATCGCGCCGCGACGGATCGCCGTGCTCCCGAAAGCAGTGGCGGAGCGCGTCGCCGCCGGGGAAGTGATCGAACATCCCGCCGCCGTCGTGAAGGAGCTTGTCGAAAACGCGCTCGACGCCGGGGCGCGGCGTATCGTGATAGACGTGCGCGGGGGTGGCCTTGAGAGCATCCGGGTCACGGACGATGGGCATGGCATCCCCGCCGATCAGGTGCCGCTCGCGTTTGCGCGCCACGCGACGAGCAAACTGCGCGAGACAGACGACCTGCTGCGCGTCACCACGCTCGGCTTCCGGGGGGAGGCGTTGCCGAGCATCGCCACCGTCGCCGATGTGACACTGCATACTGCGACGCGCGATGACGCAGCGGGAATCGTCTACCGTGTCCGGCACGGCGCACCGGCGGAGGGAGCGCGACTCGCGCGACACCGGGGCACGACCGTGACGGTGCGCGATCTGTTCGCGGCGTTTCCCGCCCGCCGCCGTTTTTTGAAAACGCCGCGCCTGGAGGCGGGGCGGATCGGGCAACTCGTGCGCCGCCTCGCCCTCGCCCGCCCCGATGTCGCCTTTGCCCTCACCTTTGACGGACATACGAGCGTACGGACTCCCGGCACGGGCGTGCTCTCCGATACCGCCGCCGCCCTGTTCGGCCCGCCCGCCGCCGCGCATCTGTTGCCCCTCAGCACGGTCGTACCCGACGGGACGATCACGGGTTTGATTGGCGACCGGGCAGTGACGAAGCCGGGCCGCGCCGCGACCACGCTCGTGGTGAACGGGCGCGCGGCGCTCTGTACCCCCCTGCTGGCCGCATTCGAGGCCGCGTACCGCCCCCTGCTGCCGCGTGGACGCCACCCCCTCGCCGTGCTGCACGTCACCGTTCCGCCCGGCGATGTGGACGTCAATGTGCATCCGGCGAAAGCGGATGTACGTTTGCTGCACGCGCACGCGCTCGGCGTCGCCCTCGCGGAGGCCGTGCGGGCGACGCTCGGCGCGTTGCCCGCGTTGCCCCCACCGGACAGCGATTTCGCGTTTCTGGCGTTTCTCCCCGACACTACCGACGACGCCACGACTGACCTGTTTTCGCTCACCGGCACGCGGGAGAGCGCACCGACAGGTGACGCGGGCACGGACATGACCGTGCCCGCGAGCAATCTGCCGCCCCTGCGCCTGATGGGGCAACTGGAAGGGCGGTTGCTGCTCGCGGAAGGCCCGGACGGCCTGTACCTGATTGACCAGCACCGCGCGCACGAGCGCGTGATCTACGAATACCTGCGGGCACATGCCGCTGCGGCGAACACCGCTGGGCCGGACGAGGCGGAGCCGGAACCGCTGATGCTGACGCTCTCACCTGCCGACGCGCGGCGGCTGGCGGCGCGGCGTCCCGAACTGGAACGCCTCGGTGTCGCCACCGAATCCTGGGGCAAGAACACGGTCTTGCTGCGCTCCCCCCCGCCGTCGCTCGCTGCCATTGAAACCCCCGGTGCGGTGCTGCTCGATGCATTGGCCGAAGCCGACGATGGCGCGGACGCGGGCACGGATGCGTGGCAGGATCGCCTTTGCACCGCGCTCGCGTGCCGCACGGCGTTGCGCCGGGGCGAACCCCTGAGCCGCGCCGCGATGGTAGACCTCGTGCGCCGCCTGGGGGACACGCCAACCCCCGCCGTGTGTCCCCACGGCTCACCGATCGTGCTGCATGTGGGTAACGGTTTTCTCATCAAACAATTCGGCTGGGACTGAGCCGGACAGGAAAGGCACGCCGTTGATAACTCGTCAGGTGATTCGTCTCGTCGCGCTCGATCTCGATGGCACACTGCTCACGTCGCAAAACACCGTTTCGCCCGCAACACACGCGGCGATTATCCAGGCGGTAGCGCGGGGCGTTCATGTCACCATCGCCACCGGACGGCGGCTTTACGCGGCGCGGGCCGTAGCGGAAACGCTCGGCCTCAGCCTGCCGCTCATCTTGCATGGGGGCGCAGTGATTCAGGAGAGCGCGACGGGCGCGGTGCGCTACGAAGATGTGATTCCGCCCGATACCACGCGGATGGTACTCGACATGCTGCTCGCGCATGGGCACCAGCCTGTGCTATACGAAAGTCCCGCGCATGGCGGACGGCTCTTTGCCGGGCCGCGTGAGGCCGACAACGGCCCGACACACTCCTACCTCGAAGACCGGGGCGGGCGAGCGGTGGCAGACAACCTCATGCGGCTCGCACACACCGCGCTGGCAGAGCAGACGCACCTTCTGAGCATCGCGGCGTTTGACGACGACGAGGCCGCGATGCTCCGCCTGCATGACGCACTCGCGGTCGCGCTCGGCGGGCGCGTGGCGCTCCTGATCGAGCGGCCCGTTACTGCGACAACTACGGTGCCGAGCTACGGCATCGAAATCTTCAATGCCGGTGTCGGCAAGGGCAAGGCACTCGCGCACCTCGCGGACTTGCTCGGCGTACTCCTGTCCGAAACGATGGCGGTAGGCGACTACGACAATGACCTCTCGATGCTCGATGCGGTGCGGCGGGCGGGCGGGGTCGCGGTGGCGATGGCGAATGCCGTACCGCTGATCAAGGGCGCGGCAACTGCCTTTGTCGCCAGCAACGACGCGGACGGCGTCGCGGAAGCGCTTGCCCGCTTTGTAGAGCCGGGAGGCGACGAGTAACTCCGGTTGCCGATGCCCGAATGACCCCTCCCCCTGGCCTGCGGCGGCGGGAGAGGGGTCGGGGGAGGGGTTCCCCGCGTTGCCGCGTCACTCACAAATAGTTACAGCTTTTGCACGGCCTGCTTTGCGATGGCAATGGCTTTATCCCGTCCGCCCGTATCATACCCGGAAACGATCACGAGCAGGACAACTTCGCCTTTGCGGACGTACACATCCTCATCGCCGGGGTTCTTGTCGTCACTGACCGCGAAGGCCTCGTCGCCCACGCCCATCACGACGCTTGGGTTGCCGGTTCCCTGTTGCTGTATCTGCTGCGAGAGAAAGCTCCAGACTTCCGTGACCGTGCGGAACGTACCGGAGCCGGTGGGCGCGCTCGTCGCGGGCGTGCGACGAATCGTGCCGATCTGCATCGTGCGTGTCGCATCTTGCCCGCTGCCCGTCGGGGCGAAGATGCAGGCCGCCGACGAGTACCCCCGCAGGGTCGAGACGGGCGATTCATTGGAATTATCGAACTGGCTGAATGGCTCCCCCATCACGGTGCTCACTTCGGCGGGCGTCAGCAAGACACAGGGATCGAGCGCCGGAGACGATGCGCTCATCCCGCCGGTGGACGCCGTGCTACTCGCGGTGCCGGTACTGCGGGCAACGGTGCCTGCGGCGCGTGTGCCACCACTCGTGGTCATGCCGGTCACGGGGGTGAGCAGACTGCCGAAGCTGCGCGACCCACTCACCGGGGCTGCCGCTGCACTCGCGCCGGGCGTCCGGGAGGTCGCCGTGCCCGCGCCCACCGTGGGGCCGTTTTTTGCGGCGGCAATCGTCGCGGCATCATCGGCAGTCGGCTTCGCGGTTGTTCCGCCGCACGCCGCGAGAAACGCCACCGCGACAACCGCAATGATTATGGAGCGGATGGTCGAATAATAATGGTCGCGTTCCCCGGAGCGTGCGAACGCCCCGGATAAACGCGGGTGGTCGTAGGTTGCCATGAGCATTTCCTTCCGTCAATCGCCTGCGATGGATTCGTCGTTTTTCATTGTACCGAATTTTTGGGGCGGGAGACGGATTGCGCTCGCCGATTTCGCCCTTTGTACCTGTATACATGTCCGCCGCCTCTGTGTTATTGTGTACGTACAGTGCGGAGATGCGCAAACGGAGATGCGATGGGAGAGACACAATGATGGAGCGGCCGACGCGCACGATTTACGCCCTCGCGGGCGTGCCACCCGAAGTACAGGCATACGCGATGGCGAAGTATTCGCGTTCGCGGCAGTCCATGCGCCAGAGCGTGACGGAACTGTCGGCGCAGCGCGCCGAGCAGTTTCTTGAGTCGTTCTACTTTCAGTATGGCCACCGCTCCATTGCCGACCTCGCGCACCTCGCCCTCGCGGTCGAGAACATCTCGATCCTCGCGGCAATCGCGGTGGTAGACCAGCCGGTCTGGGATGGGCAGGAACGCAGCACGCGGTATCAGGACTTCGCTCGCACCGGGTATTACATTCCCGACGCCGTGCTCACCTCCCGCGAGTGCGAGACCTACACGGCGGCGGCGGACGCCTTGTTCGAGACGTACACGGCGCTCTCACGGCAGTTGACCGCGCTGCTCGTCACGCATGTCCCGCGCCCGGACGCCATGACCGAGGCAGAACACACCCGCATCTTGCGCGCCCGCGCCTTTGATGTCGCGCGCGGTCTGCTACCCCTCGCCACAATCACGAGTGTGGGGCAGATCACGAGCGCGCGCACGGTCGAGCGGCAAATTTCCGAACTCCTGTCCTCACCGCTTGCCGAGGTGCGGCAGATCGGGGCGGATCTGCGCACTGCCTGTCGCACACCGGCCACCGACCCCGCAAGCGACGCCGCGCAAGCCGTGTTTGCGTCGCTCGATGGCACGCACCTTGAAGACGAGGCCCGCGCCGCCCTCGGTCGCCTCGCCCATGCAATGCCACACACACCCATCGCGCCCACGCTCGTGAAGTACACCGCGCCCATCGCGTACCAGATCGAAACCGCGCGCATTTTCGCCCAAAGAGCGACAGAACTACTCGCGGATATTCCCCTCGGACTACCCGCGCCGACCGTGGCCCTCGCACCGGTGGCACCGCCGATGGACGAACTGATCGCCACGCTGCTGTACCAGCACGACCCCGCGCAACATCCGTACGCGGCAATCCTCGCGGCGGTCGCGGCGTTGCCTGCCACAGTGAAGGATGATCTCGTAGACCTTTCCACCCAGCACCGTGGCCCGTACGATGACCTCCTGCGGGCGCATCGCGTGGGCGCACCGGTGCAGTTTGAGTTGACGTTGGACATCGGCGCGTTCCGCGACTTCCACCGCCATCGCCGCTGCGTACAGATCATCCCCGCGTTCTCACCATGGCACGGCACGGACGACACGCGCCTCTGGTTCACGCGCGGTCTTGGGGAGGCAGCGGCGGCACAGGCGGAATCCACGGGCCTCATCGCACAATATACGGATGCACTCACTGCCGCGCGCACCGCGATTGACCTGATCGCGCCCGCGCACCCGGAGGACGCAGCCTACCTGTTGCCGATGGCGTACCGTTGCCGCGCGCTGTTCAAGATGGATTACGCCGAGGCGATGTACATCATCGAGCAGCGCACCACGCTCGGTGGGCATTTCTCGTACCGTCATGCCGCGTGGCAGATGTACGAGGCCTTGCGCGCCCGTGACCCGGCAATGACGCGGCACATCCGCGTGATGCCACCGACCGAAGTGGACTTGCTCCGGCGGTAAGCACCGCCGCGCGCCTTATCAGGGGGTTGAGACACCGGAAAGTTGTCTCCCTGGTACGGCCCTCGTGTTCCGCAATCATCCACCTCTGATCGCCTTGAACCCACCACTAAATACCCACTATGTACGGACGGTGGTATTACCACACGGCGTGCCTGTGTTATGATCGTGGCATGATATAGGCGTGAGCGCGCGACCAGAGAGCCGCGCTGCCGGTTGCACGCCGGAGCAGGAGGCTTTCTCGTGAATAATCGCAGCGTGCGTTCGCTGTTGCGTCGCCTGCTTGGGCTGATGTCCGTGCAACCCGTGCTGGCGGCGGGGGCGGGGATCACGATCCTGATCGGCATCGCCCTCACGCTCATTCAGCCCCTGCTCATCCGTAACCTTTTCAATAATGGCATCACGGTGGGCAACCACGCGGCCCTGGTCACCACCTGCGTCGCCATCGGGGCCGTCGCCCTCGCGCAGTCGGTGACGGTCTATCTGCGCGCGGCGACCGCCCAGAACCTCGGCGAGCGCATCGCATACGAACTGCGCAACCGGCTGTTCCGGCACCTGCAACTGCTCTCGTTCTCGTTTTACGATACCGCGCAAACGGGGCAACTGCTCGCCCGGCTAACGGAGGACGTGAACAACATCCGCCGCTTCTACTCCCCCGCCCTGCGGATGCTGGTGTACACCACGGTCATGGTGATCGGCATCGCGGTGGTGATGTTCGCACTCAACTGGCAGCTTGCCCTGCTCTCACTCGCCATCGTGCCCGTGCTGCTCGTGATTACCCTGCGCTTCGGGGCGCGGGTGCGCACGCTCTTTCTTGGCGCGCAACAGCAGTTCGGTGTGGCGATGACGGTGTTGCAGGAAAACCTCGCCGGGGTGCGCGTCGTGCGGGCCTTCGCACGCGAGGCATTCGAGATCACCAAGTTCGGACGCGAGGCCGAAAACCTCTACGAGCAGCAGGTGAGCGCGGCACGCCCCTACATCCGCGCGAATTCGAGCTACCCGCTGATCACCGGGTCGGGTGTAGCGCTCGTGCTTGCCTTCGGTGGCTGGCAGGTGATTCATGGGATATTCGCCATCGGCACCCTGCTCGCGTTTTACCTCTACCTCACGCAGCTTGCCGATCCGGTCGTGCAGATCGGCCCCCTCGTCAACAACGTCGCCCTCGCCCTTGCCAGCGCCGAGCGCGTGTTCGACGTGCTGGACCGCCGCCCGCGCATCCATACTCCCAAAGACGCCTACAAGCCCGCCGAAATGCACGGGCATGTCCGCCTCGACGAGGTGCATTTCGCGTTTTCCCGCGAGACCGCCGAGGTGCTGCACGGCATCAGCCTCGATGCCCGCCCCGGCACCGTGACCGGCCTCGTCGGGCCGACGGGAAGCGGCAAGAGCAGCATCGTGCAACTCTTCGCGCGCTTTTACGATGTCAACCAGGGCAGCGTCACGATAGACGACGTGGATGTGCGGGAGTGGGACCTTGATACCCTACGCGCGAACATCGGCTTTGTGTTGCAGGAGACGTTTCTGTTTTCCGTTTCGCTGCGCGAGAACATCGCATACGGGCGTGCGGAGGCCACGGACGACGAAGTGGTTGCCGCCGCCAAAGCGGCGCAAGCGCACGATTTCATCTCCCGTTTGCCGGAAGGGTACGATACGCCGCTCGGCGAGCGCGGCGTGAACCTTTCCGGTGGGCAGAAACAGCGCATCGCCATCGCCCGCGCGTTGCTGATGAACCCGCGCATCCTCGTACTCGATGACGCGACGAGCAGCGTGGATATGACCACGGAGCGCGCGATTCAAACGGCGCTCAAGACCCTGATGCGTGGGCGCACGACGTTTATCATCGCGCAACGCCTGTCGAGCGTGCGCCATGCCGACCAGATTCTCGTGCTCGACGAGGGCCGGATTATCGAGCGTGGCACGCACGATGAATTGCTCGCCGCCGACGGCGCGTACCGGCAGGTATACGACATGCAAGCGGCGGGCAGCGGGCGGCACGCGGCAGCGGATGCGCAAGATGCACTGGCCGCGCTGCAACCACTGGTGAGCGCGGCGGACGACTAGACCGGGGGAGACGACATGGGCAAGGCAGGCACGCTCTCGGCGTCGGCGGCGCGAGGGAATATCCGGGGGGATGAGGCGGAAGGCGACCTGGGAAAGGGGCTGAACCGTCAGGCAGCGCGGCGGCTCGTACGCTACCTCGCACCGTACCGGGGGCAACTCGGTCTGGCAGTGCTGGCGGTTTTCTTGCGCGTCCTCGGCGTCCTTGCGTTGCCGCGCCTGCTTGGCTTCGCCATTGACGCGGGCATTCAGCGCCCAAACCTCCGCGTGCTTGCGGGCGCATGCATCGCCTATGTGTTGACGAACGCCCTCATCTTTGCCATGCGGATCGCGCAAGATACCCTGACGAACCGCGCGGGCAATCATGTGATCTTTGACCTGCGCTTCGATCTTTTCAAGCACATGCAGGTGCTTGGGTTGAAGTTTCACGATCGCATGGGCGTGGGACGCCTGATGAGCCGCATTCAGGGCGATGTCTCCGTGCTCAACGACCTGCTCACGGACGGCATTGTGGGCCTGTTTTCCGACATGTTCGTGCTCGTCGGCGTGGTCATCGCCATGCTCACCATAGACGTACGCCTCGCGCTGCTGACGTATATTACGATCCCGGTGATGCTAGGCGTGTTGCTCGTCTGGCGACGGTACGCGATCCCGACCTACCGCGCCGTGCGTCTCGCCAGCAGCCGCCTCACGGGCTACGCCGCCGAGAACATCAGCGGCATGAAGGTATCGCAATCCTTTCGGCGTGAAGCGACGAATTACCGCCGCTTCAATGAGTTGGGCACCGCGCTCTACGATCACTCCCGGCACTCCGTCTGGCTGAACTCGGTATTGCAGCCATCGGTGGAACTGATTAACGGCGGCGCGATTATCGTGCTGCTGCTCGTCGGCGGACGGTTTGTGATCGAGGGCACACTCACGGTCGGCGCACTGTTCGCGTTCTATAGCTACATCTCGCGCTTCTTTCAGCCGGTGCGTGCGCTGTCCGAGCGCTACAACTCGATTCAGGCCGCGACGATTGCCGCCGAGCGCGTGTTTGAACTGCTCGATGCCAAACCGGACTTCGTGGACAACCCTGACGGCGTCGTGCTGCCGCCCGTGGTTGGCGAAGTCCGCTTTGAACACGTCACGTTTGGCTATAGCGACCGGCCCGTGTTGCGCGATATAGACCTCGTGATTCAGCCGGGCCAGACGGTCGCCTTCGTGGGGCCAACGGGCGCGGGAAAGTCGAGTACGATCAACCTCGTGCCCCGGTTCTATGATGTGTGGGAGGGCCGCGTCACGATGGACGGGTACGACGTGCGCGACCTCACCGTGGAGAGCTTGCGCAGCCAGATCGGCATTGTGCTGCAAGACCCCTTTCTCTTTTCCGGCACGGTCGCGGAAAACATCCGTTATGGCCGCCTTGATGCCACAGACGCGGAGGTTGAGGCGGCGGCCCGGGCAGTCGGCGCGCACGACTTCATTGCCCGGATGTCCGAACGGTACGAGACACCCGTGCAGGAGCGCGGCGGTGGCCTCTCCATCGGGCAACGGCAATTGATTGCCTTTGCCCGCGCCGTGCTTGCGGACCGCCCGGTGCTCATTCTCGATGAAGCGACCAGCAGCGTGGACACGCAAACGGAGCAAATCATCCAGAATGCCCTTCGCCGCGTGCTTGCCGGCCGTACCTCGCTCGTAATTGCCCACCGCCTCAGCACCGTGGTAGACGCGGACCAGATCGTGGTGATTAACGCGGGGCAGATCATCGAGCGCGGCACGCACAACGAATTGCTTGCCCTCGACGGCACCTACCACAAGCTCTATACGACCGCCCTGCAAGGCGCGGAAAGCCTGGAAGCCGCCACGCTCGCATCCTAGCGCGTTTGCGGTGGTGTTGGCCCGAATGCCCTAACCCCCGGCCCCTTCGGGAAAAGGAAGGGGAGTGTGCCGCGGACAAATCGTGGCGTATGAGGAATACCGCGACCTCGCCCCGTCTCACTCCCCTTCCTTTTCCCGAAGGGGCTGGGGGTTAGGTAGATGCAACGCTTGCACGCACAAACCCTGCATGATCGCGCTCACGACGGGACGACGTTGCGGGGGTGTAGTACACTGTTCGCATAAACGTCGAAATGATTTCGAGAGGAGTGTGTCAACGATGGTTACGGAAGTACAGATGTCGGAGGTTGCGACGGCCCCGGTCGTGAGCTTCACGGATTTCGCCCGTGAGAAGCTCGTGGAACTGATCAATGAGCAGCGCGCGGCGGGCAAGACGGCGTACCTGCGCATCATGGTGCAGGGCGGCGGCTGTGCGGGTTGGTCGTACGGGATGTTCTTCGACAACCAGGAGCGTCCCGGCGACCATGTGGATACCGTGGATGGCGTACAGGTACTGGTGGACGAGGAAACGCGGGAAATGATCGCGGGGGCGCGGGTGGACTACACCGAGTCCTTGCTGGGGCGCGGCTTCACCGTCAGCAACCCGAATGCCAGCTCCACCTGTGGTTGTGGCTCGTCCTTCCATGTGAAGGGCAAAAAGGGCGAAGCACAGCCTTGCCACTGATTTCCACGTCGCGCGTCGCGCATTGCAAAGAGACCGGGGAATTCCCCGGTCTCTTTTTGTTACACCAGGGCAACAGGATCATCCGCGTCGTGCCACAGGGAACGCATCTCTGCGCAACTCGCCAGCAAGAAGGCGAGCGTGCCCTGGGCTTCGACGTGGCCCTCCTTCAACACGACGATGTGGTCGGCGCGGTGTAAGGCGGCGCGGCGGTGCGAGACCGCCAGACACGTCACATCACCACGAGCAAGCAAACGCGCCCACAACACGCGCTCCGTCTCGACATCTAGCGCGCTCGACAGGTCGTCAATCACCAGCAACTCGGCGGCGCGCACGAACATGCGCGCCGCCGCCGTACGCTGCACCTGACCACCGGAGAGCTTGACGCCACGAGTGCCCACCGGGGTCTCCCATCCCGCCGCCAGCGCCTGCACATCGTGCTCCAGGACGGCGTCCCGCACGGCGGCGGCGAGGGCCGGGGGGTCGTCAGGTAGCCCCAGAAGGATATTCTGCTTGAGCGTCTCACTGAACAGGCGCGGCACCTGCGCGGTGTACGCCGCGCGAGGCGGCACAAAGAAGGAGGCCGCGTCGTCCACGACGTGGCCGTTCCACCGAATCTCGCCCGCCTCCTGGGGTAGCAAGCCCAGAAGGGTACGCAGGAGCGTGGTCTTACCCGCGCCGACGCGCCCCGTCACTACCGTCATGGTGCCGCGCGGCAGGCGCAAGTCCACTGCGGCGATGCCGCGTCCCGACTGCGGGTAGCGGTAGGTCAGCCCCTGCACCTCCACGAGAACCAATCGATCAGCCGCGCCGTGCGTCAGCGGTGGCAGAGGCGGCAGGGGGCCGCGCAGGTGCAGCGGGGTAGGCGTCACCAGTGCGGTCAGCGGTGCGCCACCGAGCAAAGCGCCCATGCGTGCGAATGCGACTCCGGTCTGTCGGTAATGGGCCAGGAACCGGCCAAGCCCATCAGTGAAGTCCGCGATGAGGCCCAGGTAGGAGATAAACAGGACAAAGTCACCTACCGTCAAGCTGCCGTCGCGCAGGTTATTGGCGGCAAGCAGCATGATCAGACCCGTGCCCACGCTCACCGTGTTCGCCGTGATCGCGTCCAGCGCCTGCGTCGCCAGACGATCCGCCAGCATCGCGGTACGGCGCTGCGCGTTCAGCCGTCGGAAGTAGGCCACCGTCCCCTCTTCGGCCCCAGCGGCCTGCACCGTCTGCACCGCCGCCAGGATATCGCCAATGGCTCCGGTGACCTGGCTGGTCGCCTGGCTGCTGGCGGCGCGGTAGCGGCCCAGCGCGGCGCTAGCCCACCGCGCGACTGCCACCACGACCAACAGGGGCAGAAAGGCAACCAGGGTCATGCGGACATTGATATGCAGGAGCACCACGAAGGCCACCACGGCAAACAGACCTGTGCCGAGAATGTCACTGGTCCAATCCAGGTTGTCCTCGGCTGCGTAGGTATCGTCGCGAAAGCGGCTGATGGTCTCGCCGATGGAGAAGGGCAGCGCATCGGCGCCGGGCTGATCCAGGACGCGCCGCAACAGATTGCGGCGTATCAGCCCGCTCATCGTGAACCGCAAGATGATTTCCACAAAGCCGGCAGTGAGATACAGGGCCGCACGGCCTCCCGCGACCATCACCAGCAGCACGATCAGCCCCGTCGTGCCCACAGGCAGGTGTGCCTGCCCGGTGAGCGTATCGAAAAAGGCGCGGGCGATCAGCCCCGGCAGCAGCGGCGACATATGGATCACGCTCCACAACGCCGCGTGGAGCGGGTAGAGCCGGGGTGCGCAGTGGGCCATTTTCATCAGGTAGCGCCAGGTGGGAAGCGGCTTCATAGGTGGATTCGTGGGTGGCTTCATGGCGGGACCTCCTCAGTGGCGGCACGCAGCAACCTGGCAAAGCGGGAGGTAGGGTCGGCGGCGAGGGCAAGCCGTGGCCCGTGCTCACGCACTTGTCCGTCCTCCAGCACAAGGATGTCGTCGGCGTATGCCATCGTGGTGAGCCGGTGCGCGACGATGATGCCGGTACGGCCCGCGAGCAACCGGCCCAGCGCCGTATGCACCAGCCGCTCTGTGGCCGGGTCGAGGCGCGAGGATGCCTCGTCCAGGATCACCACATCGGGGTCGCGCAGGAAGATGCGGGCACAGGCCAGCACCTGGGCCTGTCCGGCGGAGAGTCCGGCCCCACCGGACCCCAGCGGGGTATCCAGCCCGCGCGGCAACTCCCGCAACCAACCAGCCAGACCCAGCGTGTCCAGCACGGCGCGGACCCGGTCATCCGGCACGCCGTCGTCAAAGAGGGTCAGGTTGTCGCGCACACTGGCGTTGAAGAGATGCACTTCCTGGGTGACCAGGCCGATGCGCGCACGCACCGCCGCGAGGCGCACCGTGCGCACATCCACCCCCCCCAGGCGCACCACACCGGTCAGGGGATCGTAGAAGCGCGGGAGCAGCCGGGTCAGCGTGGTCTTGCCACTGCCGGTGCGCCCTACCACACCGAGCACACGGCCTGGTTCCAGGCACACGTTGATGTCGCATAGCACCGGGGTGTCCTGCGCATAGCCAAATGAGACGCCATCCAGCTCCACCGCCAATGGGCCGGGCGGCAGCGCGACGCCGGGGCCATCGGTCAGACGTGGCACTGTACTCAGGAGCGCTTCAATACGGCCGATGCTGGCGTCTGCCTGTTGCAGGTCCTGCACCTCGTTGCGGATCTGCTCGGTCGGTTGGCGCAGCATCTCGGTATACCGGAAGATGAGATACACCGTGCCGATGGTCAGCGTGCCAGCCTTGAAGAGCATGGCGCTCAGGGCAAAGGCGACCGCCGTACCGAGCGCAAACAGCACCTGGCTGGTGGCGGCCATCGCGTAGCCGCGTATCTGCGCCTTGAGCGTCACCGCCAGCCAGGGCCGCATCACCTCGGCGCAACGGCGCAGCACGAACGCGCCCGCCCCGCTGGAGCGGATATCCTCCAGGCCGGCCAGGTATTCGCCGAGAAAGCCGAAGAAGTCGGCGCTGGCCTGACGCTCCGCAGCGAAGTGGGGCGTGGCAATGGCGCGGATGCGCAGTATGGCTGCCAGGGCCAACAGGACAAAGACGCTTAACCCCAGGCCTACCCGCCAGTCCACATGGTAGAGCAGCCCGAGCACCGCCAGCATCAAGACGCCGTTGCCGAGCACGTAGACCACAAACCGTGAGAAGAAGCGGGCCAGGGTACCCACGTCACCGTCCACCCGCTCGATCAACTCGCCCGACGTATGGGCCGTATGAAACGTGGCATCCAGCCGCAGCAGGTGGGCGAGGAGGGCGGCGCGTAGTTCGTTCGTGGCCGCCCAGCTCACATTTTCGGCCACGTAGGTTTCGGCGACCGCCGCGCCTTGTCCGACCAGGGCCAGGGCCATGGTCAGCAGCGCCAAGGCGATCAGACCGTGCAGCGCGCCGCCGGCGGTGGCTTGGTCAATGAAGCGGCTCGCCACCAGCGGCGTGACTACCTGCACACCGATGGTGACGCACAGGATCACCGCAAGCAGATTCATCCGCAGCCACTGGGGCTGCAGATAGCGGGCCAACAGCCGCCAGTAACGGTTCAGCGCCTGAAAAGGATGCATTGACAAGTCGGTATCCTTCCCGGTGGCCGGGATGGTGCGTCATCGCGGTCACCGCCCCGGCGTTGTCTGTCCATGGCGTGGGGAAGTGAAGCGTTTGCATAGTAATCCTCCCGTTTGAATACCGCGACTCGCCATATGATAGAACGCACGCCTGTCCGATCGGTTGTGGCAAGCGGACCGTTCCGTTAAATCCCAAGCGGGGACAATAATCAATTGCCCGGTTAAAGCGCAAACCCGCGCCGGCTGTGTCCTGGCTGGGTGACTGCATACCTTGCCGGAGTGGTGGCCTGAATGCACCGGTGCGTTTACTATCGCGCCCGCCGCAGATGAACGGCGAGGTACCCGGCGAGGAGCAGGGCCACGGCGATACCGGCAACGGGCAGCGTCCACTGCCCCAGTTGCCCCTGCACGCGCTCCCACTGGTTGCCCGCGAGGTAGCCGAGCGCGGCGAGAAACGCCGACCAGAGAAACCCGCCCGCAAAGGTCGCAGCGGCAAATGGCACGACCGGCACCCGTGCCGCGCCTGCGGGCAGGGTAATGATCGTGCGCCCGAAGGGTAGCAGGCGGCAAAGAAACGCCGCCCACACCCCCCAGCGCGCGAACCATGATTCCGAGCTCGCCACCGCGCGGTCCAGCCCCGGCGACCGGCGACGCCAGCGGTTCAGCAGCGCCCCGCCACCGAATGCCATCACCGCGTAGGCAACGAGTGCGCCAAGCACCCACCCGACCGCGCCGACCAGCCCGGCAACCAGGATGTACCACGGGGAGCGGCCCGCGTTCTGAATCAGGAACCAGCCCGCGAGCGTCATCGTCACTTCGCTCGCGACGGGCATCGTCGCCCCCTGCAACGCCATCGCCACGAAGACGCCCCACCACCCGAACCGCTCCACCAGACCGCGCGCGAACGCCGCCACGTCTATCGCGGCAAGCATGGGCACGACGTACTGAATACTGAGTGCCGAGTGAATACAGCCGGACAGGCGCGGCAGCACACGGAACATAATGGCCCCTCACTCCGCACTCAGTACCCCGTACTCAGCACATAGTTTGACTAGGCGCGGCGGTCGCGCGGAAGGTCGGGGTCAAGGGTATCGGGCAACGGAATCTCACCGCGCACTTCGAGCACATAGGCGTACAACCCGGCGGCGAGGGCCGCGCCGATGATCGGACCGAGCCACCAGATCCACCAATTCGTCCACGCACCCGCGATCAGGGCGGGGCCAAACTGGCGCGCCGGGTTCATGACCGCACCGCTGATGCCGCCACCGAGCAGGATGTCCATCGTGATCGTCAGGCCAATCGCCAGTGACGCGATGGCGCGCGGCCCGCGCTCATCTACCGCCGTGCCATAGATCACGAATTGCAGGAAAAAGGTGAGGATGATTTCCAGAAAAAAGGCCGCACCGACCGAGACGCCCGCGCCGATTGCCGGAGCGCCGAGCGCGACCTTGGCGATCTGGTCGGCGGGATAGATCGCCTTCAGGAACAGCGCGGCGACCGTGCCACCAAGCAGTTCCGCGACGATAAACCCCGCAGCCCGTATGGGGGCCAGCTTGCGCGCCACGACCAGCCCCACGGCAATGGCGGGGTTATAGACCCCACCGGAGACGTGCCCCGCCGCTGCCACGAACAGGGCAATCGCCAACCCGTGGGCAAGGGCGATGGCGACGAGATTCTGCCCGCCCGTCTGGATGATTGCCCCCGCCCCCGCGAACACGAGCGCGAAGGGCCCGAGAAACTCCACGATCAATGCCCGCATCTCTTGTGCTGTTTGCCGATTCATCCCGCTTCCCCCTTCTGTCACCGACGGTTGCACCGATCCGTCCCGGCGTGCAGTGTACCGCCATTTGCCCGGCGCCCCAAGCATTTACGCATCTCAGGCTGCGTCGGCGATCTTGCCTGCATGGCGCAACGTGGCGCTCAGGGTAATCAGCACCGCGAGCAGCGTGGCAGGCACAGTGATGATCCAGACCGTGGATACTGGCCCGTACCACTGGATGAGCGCGCCCATCAGCACGAAGCCGATGGCCTGTGAGCCAAAGGTCACGAGGCGGTTGATGCTGTTCACCCGGCTTTGCAGCGGCTCTGGGATGAGCATCAGGCGGTACGCGAAGTGAGTGCCGGTGTAAATGGGCACGAACAGGAAGCCGATTGCATTCACGAGACCGAGCGTGAATGCGTTGGATGCAAACGCATACGGTGGCCAGGTGATCGCGAAGAGCCAGGCGATGCTGACCATGATCTGCCCGACCGTGAACCGCCGTTGCACCCACGGCGTCATCGCCACGCCGAGAATCGTACCGATCCCTCCCGTGGTGAAGATGAGGCCAATCGTCGTCGGGCCTGCTCCCTGCCGCTGCGCAAGCGAGATAAGCAGGAGCGTGTAACCGCCATAGAGGAGGTTGACGCCGCCCCCGACCCAGGTGAGGAGTTGCACGACCCGTTGCCTGCGCATCCAGGTAATCCCCTCACCGATCTCCCTGCCCAGATGCTGCTGGCGGACGACGCGCTCCCCCGTGAGCGGGGCGCGGATGCACAAGACCGTGACTACCGAGACCGCGTATGAAACCGCGTCCGCCACAAAGGGAAACATCCGTGAAACGCCGAACAGGATGCCGCCGAGGGGTGGCCCGCCCATGCCCGCCGCCGCGTCAATCGCTTGCCCCTGCGATACCGCTGTCGGCAGTTGCGCTTTCGCCACGATGCGGGTCATACCCGACGTTGATGCGAGACCGAAAAAGATGAACAGCGTGCCCTCGATAAACGAGACGGCGTAGAGATGCACAGCGGTGAGGTGTCCGGCAATGAGTGCCACAGGGATGCTCGCCATCGCACCGGCGCGGATCGTGTCGCTGACAACCATCACGACGCGGCGGTTCCAGCGGTCCACGAGCGCCCCGGCGGGCAGGCCAAAGAGCAGGTACGCCGCCCCGCGCAAGCCGCCCATCAGTCCCGCCTGCGCGGGAGAGCCGGTGGTCGCCAGGATCAGGAGCGGCAAGGCGAGCGCCGATGCCTGCGTGCCGAACTCCGACACCGTTTCCCCAAAGCGCAGGAGCAGGTAATCGCGGTTGCGCCACAGCGGGCGCGGCAGCGCGGTAGCGAATGTTTCCGCAGTTTCGACGATTTCTAACGTGTTCACGAGTCTCGTTTCCTCCCACAAAATGCACGGATCAGTGGCACAAAAAAAGACCGCGCGGCCTGTAAGCCTGCGCGGTCGTTGCTATCTTCGCGAGATTATGGGGCGAAAACAGGCAGACTGCGGCAAGGCCACACGACAGTGGCGGCTCTCTCGTACCGGATTTCGCGTTGCGGTCGTCCCTGTGTCACGGGATGCCTCACCAACCTAGTGCGTCATGCCCTTTCATCACGAGAATACCGACGCTATCCGCGTCTGTCAACCACTGCTTGCGCTTACGAGGGCGCGTGCCGCTCGCGCCGCGCTCATCGCAGGGTCTGCCACGACCGCGATAGGCGAGACCGGGCGACGCGCGCGCAGGCGACGCACGAGCATTGGACGCAATCCTGTATCGTGCGTCAGTAGCCTGCCCACGCAGGCAAGCGGGAGCGGGCCTGCGGCGAAGTTGAGCGCCGCCGCGACAGCAAGCACCATGCGCGCGAGATCGTCTGCGGCATCGCGCAGGATGCGTGTCGCCGCGCTATCCCCCTCGCGCGCTGCCGCGAACACGAGCGCGGCGATCTCGGCGATCTCGGCGTTCGTCGCGCCACCATCGCGGTACACACGCCCAATCAGGTCACCCGGTTGCGCAAGCTGCCAATGCGCAAGCATCGTGGGGAGTAGCGCGGTGTCGGGGGCGCGTCCGTCCGCCGCCTGTGTCGCCGCCTGCAATGCCTGTCGGCCCATCGCATAGCCGCTACCCTCATCACCGATCCGCCAGCCCCAGCCACCGGCGCGCGCTTTCGTGCCATGACGGTCGGCGCCGAGGGCAATGCTCCCGGTACCGGCGATCACGGCAATGCCCACCGCGTCCGGCAGGGCGGTGAGGGCAAGCACGGCGTCATTTGAGAGATGTAGGCGCGGGGCGAGCGCGGCGAGCGCGGGGAGGAACCGCTCCTGATCGGCGGGACGGTCCACACCGGCGAGGCCGATCCGCGCCGCGACACAGGGCAGCGTGCTACCCGCCGCGCGCACCGCCGTTTCGGCAGCCACGTAGATGTTCGCGGTCGCGGTCGCGTACCCCACGGCGGAGTGATTGCCGCACCCGGCCTCCCCTTCGCCGCATACGTTTCCCGCTGCGTTCACGACCACCGCCCGCGTCTTCGTTGCCCCGCCGTCTATGCCGAGAAACAGGGGCGTACTCATGCCTCTCGCTCCACTGCCGCGCGCACCCGCCCGCCGTGTTGCGCGAGACGTGCCCGCGCCACGTCCGGCGTGACGCCCGCGAGTGTGGCGACGATAGCGGTCTTGATCTCGCCGCCTGCGTCCGCGAGAGCCGTGGTCGCGCCGTCGGCGTCCCGCCCCGTCGCTTCCTGGACGATGCGCACCGCGCGTTGCCGCAGCTTCTCGTTGGTCGCCCGCATGTCCACCATCAGGTTTCCATATGTCTTGCCCGAAAGCACGAGCGCGCCCGTGCTCAGAGTATTGAGTACCATCTTTTGTGCTGTGCCCGCCTTCAACCGGGTCGAGCCACTGACGACTTCCGGCCCGACCACGACTTCTATCGCCACGTCCACCGCTCTTCCCAGCGGCGTGCCCGCGTTGCACGCGACACCGACCGTGAACGCCCCGCGCCGCCGCGCTTCCGCCACCGCGCCAAGCACGTAGGGCGTGCAGCCACTCGCCGCGACGCCGACCACGGTATCCGCTGCGGTCACGTTTGTGGCAGCGATGTCGGCGGCGCCCATAGCCGGATCATCTTCCGCTGCCTCGACCGCCTCCGTGAGCGCGCGCCGCCCCCCCGCGATCAGACCTACCACCTGCTCTGGCGAGGTATTGAAGGTCGGTGGGCACTCCGATGCATCGAGCACACCGAGCCGCCCCGATGTACCCGCGCCCACATAGATGAGCCGCCCACCCCGCGCGAATCGCGCCGCGATCCCCTCAACCGCTGCCGCGATTGCCCCCGCTTCTCGCCCAACGGCGGCGGCAACGGTCGCGTTTTCCGCGTTCATTACTCGCACGATCTCGATGGCGCTCATGGTATCGAGGTATGCCGTGCGGGGGTTGCGCCCCTCCGTAGTGAGCGCGCCTGTATCGGGTGGTGATGCCATCCCCATCTCCTTTTTCGCCGTTTGGCCCGCGATCAGGGCGCGGATGCCATCGTTTGCCGTGGCGTTTGCGTGCGAATGGCGGGGCTTCCTAACCCCCAACCCCTTCCCTCGAAGGGAAGGGGAGTGAGATGTCTCGAGGTTACAGTGTTCCTCATACGCTGCGATCACCCGGAGGCACCCTCCCCTTCCCTTCAAGGGAAGGGGTTGGGGGTTAGGAAGATTCACTGTCAGCACACATACGTCCTGCGTCGTTTGCCGTGTACCGTGCGAGGCCCGAATATTCATGTTATGCTACAGACCCAGTAAAGGATGGATAGTGCGAGCAGAGTGTTCCGCGCGATACACCCGCCGGGGAAGGGAAACGGAAGTCAATGGAACGCCCAACGATTCCCACCGTCAGTACCTCGGTGACGCTGGATGAACTACGGACGCTGACGATGGCGCAACATCGCTACAATAAACCGCTCACGCAACTCTTTGAGGACGCGGCGAACTTCTGGCGTGATTACATTGACCATTACGGCGATTACGAACTACCGGCCCTTCCGGTGTCCTCACGCATGGGTGTACAGGTCGTCCTTTCCTCGGAGGCGCTGGAAGCGATAGACCGCATCCGCGCGAGCCGGTATTCCCGCGCCGTTGCCCTGTATGCGGCGATCCGTCTCTGGCTCGACCGGGAGCAACAGGGCGGGGCCACCCTTTGATCAGCAGTATCCCACGAGGGGGAGCCGCGCATGTTCGTGCATAGTGGGAAACCGATGCGCGATACCGTGCAACCGAACCGTGACACCGTGCTCGCCTACCCCCAACTGCACACGTCCCATCATCCCGTGGTCGCGGACAAGCTTACACGCCTACGTGCCGTCGGAACACCGAGCGCGAGTTTTCGCCGTGCCATGACGGAACTGACCCTCTGCATCGCCTATGAAACGCTGGCGGCGATGCCGGTTCGCCCGATCCGCGTCACGACACCGCTCCAGGAAACCGATGGCGCGGCACTCGCCGACCGTATTGCCATCGTGCCGATCCTGCGCGCGGGCCTGGGAATGGTGGATGGCTTTCTCACGCTCTTTCCCAACCTGCAAATATGGCACATTGGCCTCTACCGCGACGAAGCCTCGCTCGCCCCTGTCACGTACTATAACCGCTTGCCCGCCCTCGCCACCGTGGATACCTGCCTCGTCCTCGATCCGATGCTCGCCACGGGTGGCAGCGCTGCTGCGACGATCACGATCCTCAAAGAGTGGGGCGCGCGGCAAATCATGTACGTCGGCATCATTGCCGCGCCGTACGGCGTAGATCGTCTCGTGTCCGCCCACCCGGATGTACCGATTTACGTCGCGGCGCTCGACGAAGCCCTGAATGACGATGGCTACATCGTTCCCGGCCTCGGTGACGCGGGCGACCGCCTCTACCACACGGGGCAGGCCCCTGCGGATTAATGATGCTCCTTATCGCCCGGTAATTGCCCCTTCCCTTCAACCGCAGTGCGAGTGGTGATGATCTGCTGCAGGTGATCGGCGTCGTGGCGAACGAAGCCGGTGACGAGTTGTCGCGCGGTGCGCTCGAAACCCCGAAAGGTGAATGGCGCGTCCCAAAGGTCGGCGGGCAGGTTCCGCAGCGCCGCAACCACCGCCACCCGCCGCAACTCGAATGCGTCCATGAGGGGGCCGAATGTCGGTGGGTTCCGGGGTTCCATCACGACTGCTTCCGGCGGCGCGGCGCCCGCAAAGGCCACGAGGGCATGACCGTCTACTGTCCAGAGATGGGCCACGATTTGCGCGACCGACCACTCGCCTTCCGCCGGTACTTGCAGGGCATCGGCGTCGCGCATCCCGGCGGTGACGCGACGAAACTCCACCGGTGTCCGGGCATACGCGATCAGCGTTTCCTCGATTTCGTCGGTCTCGCCGGTCTCACTTGGCGCTCGCTCAGTCATGCGCGACCTCCTGCATCGCGGGGTGTGGCAGATTCGGGAAACGTCCGGCCTTGCGCACCGCCGCTTCCGCGAGCGTTTGCGTGGGATCGAGCACGCGAATCGGCGCGTCGCGCTCCCCAAAGATCAGTGGCAACTCGGTGCAGCCCAGGATGAGCAATTCCGCCCGTTGCCCGACGAGGTACTCCGCCGCCTCACGCACCCGTGCCGTTGCCGCCGTTCCCACGTTACCCGCCTTCACCGCAGCGATGGCCTCCATCACGAGCGCCTGCCGCACCGTGTCCGGCACCGCGACCTCGATATGGTGCCGCGCGAACCACTCCGCGTACAACCCCAGTTCCACCGTTGCGGTGGTGGCAAGCAACCCGACGCGCTCCACGAGAGGATAGCGAATTTCCACCGCCGTCGCCGCTTCATCCATCATATGGAGAAACGGGATCGGCACCTGTGGCTGCACGCGCGGCAGGTAGGCATGGGCGGTGTTGCACGGCATAGCGATGAAGCTCGCCCCCATTGCCGCCAGCATTTGCCCGCCGCGCACGAGCCAGGGCGTGGCGTCCACGCCGCCACTAAGGAGTCCCGTGGTGCGGTCGGGTACCGTGGGGTCGGCCCACATCACCACCCGCAAGTGCTCCTGATCGCGCGTCGCAGGGGTGGATGCGATCAATTTCGTGTAAAAATCCGCCGTTGCCAGCGGCCCCATCCCGCCGAGAATGCCGACGATTGGTTCATCCGACAGTTCATTTATGAGTGCATCATGTTCCGTCATGCATCGTCCTTTCCTGTGCCTCCCGTATGTACGCACAGTATAAAGCGGCATGGCGGCACGCGGGATGGTATTCTCTCAAAAGAGTGCGGGGGCCACACAACGAGGTAACTATGACAGAGACGATCCTGAACACCATGACGCGAGACACGCTTCCCACCGACGAACTCAACCGCTACCTGTACGGCGCGGACCCCACAGAGTGCATCGTTGCAGTCGAACGCAGCGGGCAGGATAAGATGCGCGTCTGGCGGCGGATAGATGGCGTCGTGCAGGAAGATCGCGTCACGTTCCGCCCATGGCTCCTGATGGAGGAACAACCGGCCTTTGCGGACCTCGCCAAAGACCTGCGTGTCACACGCCTCGGGGGGAACGCGGATTATCGCTGGTTTGTGGAATGCCGTGGGTGGAGTGTCTATCAGGAAGTCCGCAGCCGGTTGCGCGACGCGGGCGTGGATGCCCTGCTGTTCGCCTCACCGATTCAGCAATACCTCATCAGCAGTGGCCGGACGATGCTCAAAGGGATGACGTTTGACCAACTGCTGCGCCTGCAACTCGACATCGAAGGCACCTCACTCGACCCCCATGACCCGCACGCGCGCGTCCTGCTCGTCAGCAGTTGCACGAGTGAGGGCGAAGAGCGGCTATTCGGCGCGGCGGGGGAAGACGAGCGCACGATCCTCCAGGACATAACGGACTTCATCCGCGCCGTAGACCCGGACGTGATCGAAGGGCACAATATCTTCAACTACGACTTGCCCTACCTGCGCGCCCGCGCCGAGGCGTGCGGGGTCACGCTCGCGTGGGGCCGGGACGGCTCCGCGCTCCGTGCCGGGACGAACCGGGCGCAAGTCAAGTTCGGGGCGCGCTCGGTGCCCTACCAGCCGCACTTCATCTATGGGCGGCACATCATTGACACGTATCAGCAGATTCAACGCTACGATGTCGCTGGCAACCTGAGCAGTTACGGTCTAAAAAACGTCATTGACGCCCTCGGTTATACGCGCGAGGACCGTGAATTCATCCCCGGCGACCAGATCGCCGCCGTGTGGGAAACGGATCGCAACCGCGTGCTGCGGTACGCGATGGACGATGTACGCGATGTTTCCGTATTGAGCGAGTTGTGTGTGCCCACGGAGTTTTACCAGACGCAACTCGTGCCGGACGCGCTACAGGAGATCGCCACGGGTGGCCCGGGCGAGAAGCTGAACGACCTGATGGTGCGCGTCTATCTCGGCGAACGGCAGTCCGTGCCAAAGCCCACACCGGCGCGCGATTACCCCGGCGGCTACGCGGACATTCTGGCGACGGGTGTATACCGGCCCGTCGTGAAGTGCGACGTGGAGAGCATGTACCCCAGCATCATGCTGACCTGGAAGATCGGTTCGCGGCGTGAACCACTGAACGTGCTCCTGCCCCTGCTCCGCGAACTGACGAACCGCCGCCTCTATGCCAAAGCGCAGGTGCGGAAAACGACGGAGCGCGAGCGCGATTACTGGCAGGGCCTCCAGTCGAGTTTTAAGGTATTGATTAACTGCTTTTATGGTTGCCTGGGCTATGCGCGCGGCATCTTCAACGATTACGATGCCGCGACGGAAATCACGCTCAAGGGGCAGGAAATCATCAAAACGGTGGTGCGCGAACTGGAAGGGCGAGGCGCGACACCCATCGAGGTAGATACTGACGGTGTCTACTTCGTGCCGCCACCGACGCTTTCCAATGAGCGCGACGCGGCGGAAGATTTCATCGTCAGCATCAGCGAGGCATTACCAGAAGGGATCAACGTCGCCTTTGATGGCGCGTACGCCGGCATGGTGAGCCTGCGGATGAAGAACTATGCCCTGGTGGAGCATGATGGGCGCGTGATCCCCAAAGGGAGCAGCCTGCGCAGCCGCCGCGAGGAACCGCTCCTGCGCCGCTTCCTGATCGCTGCCATTTCGCTTTTCGTCGCGGGAACCACCGAGGCGGTACGCGAGCTTTACCTCGACACTGCCACGCGCATTCAGCGGCGTGAGTACGACCCGAAGGACATCTGCCGCTGGGAAACGGTGTCGGAAAAAACCTTCACGAGTGACAGCAACCGGCGCTTCGCCGAGGCCGCGAAGGGCACCGCCATCGGCGAACGGCTGGAAGTCTATCAGCGCGCAGATGGGTCACTGGGCCGTCTGGAAAACTATGCGCGTGATGAGGACATCACCCATGTACTTCGTCGCCTGCACGACATGGCGGAACGGTTCGTAGACCTCTTTCCCCAGAAGCGGGACTTCGACTACACCTTCCCACTGCTCACCGAGCGGAGCGACATCGAGGAAACCCGCCGTGGTGGTCATCCCCCGGAGCAGCTCGGGCTGTTTTAGCGCCCGATGCGGTTGGTCTGGTTTTCCTAACCCCCGGCCCCTTCCCTCGAAGGGAAGGGGTGCCTCATTGCAGTGCTTCGATCTTCCTCATACGCCGTAATCTATCCAGGGCATACTCCCCTTCCCTTCGAGGGAAGGGGCTGGGGGTTAGGAAGATTCAGCGCGGCTTACGGGCGACGATGAGAAAGCTGTGGAAGGGCACGTCGAGATAGCCATCCCGCGCAATTAGGTCACGCATCGTGACGAGGCGGTTGAAATAGCGATCTACGGAAAAGTCCGGCACTTCCCACGGGATCGCCTTCAGGTAATAGACGACCGCGCCGATGTCGGAGTAACGCGTCGTGAACACTTCCTCACGCTGCGTCATGATCTCCCAATCAACCGCTTCGAGTTCCCGTGCGGCCTTCGCCAGATGCCAATCGCCCTCCGGCGTGTCATCTCCCAGAAGCTCATGCAAGCGACGGTTCGTTTTGCTGCCGACTTGCTGCGTAATAAACGTGCCACCCGGTACGAGCACGCGTCACACGTCTCGCACGTCGTATGCCCCGTGCCTGTTGGTAATGAGATCGAACGTCCCTGCGGCAAAAGGCATGGTACGATTCACGAGCGCCGCAACGACGTGAACGCCGAGCGACGCCAAGCGGGCATCCGCGAGCGACACGTTCGGCATGTACCCTTCCGTGGCGCAGGCAAGGGGCGGGAATGGCCCAAACGTTGAGAAGGCCTCACCGCCACCCGTGTCCATGTCCAGGACAGCTTGCGCGCCCTGCATCGCACCGGATACCACACTCGTGTAATCCCATGTGTCATGCACGCGAATGGTCTTACGGCCTTGAGCGAAGGCGGCAAAATCCCAGCCGGTAAACGGACGGTCATGCATGGCCTGAAGGTAGGCGCGCAACGCATCATGTGACAGGGGTACGGCCACGACAAAGTCTCCTACGAGCAGGACAAACCAAAAAGCGGAGCAGTATGAATACTACTCCGCTTTGCGCACATGAGGAATGCAGGAGGAATTGGTAGCGGGGGAGGGATTCGAACCCTCGACCTTTGGGTTATGAGCCCAACGAGCTGCCGCTGCTCCACCCCGCGACACGTAGAAATTGTCTGAACGACTGAGAGTTAGGCGCAACGGCCACATTTCCCAGAAAGTTGCCCCTCTAGTACTTCGCCGGCGCTGACAGGGGGCACGACCGGGTTCGGGATGGGACCGGGTGGATCACTGCCGCGATAGGTCACGCCCAACTCTCAGGCGTCCAGACAGAAACAGGCGAGAGATGCTAACCGAAACTCTGCGACGCGGGTCAACCCCGGCGTGTATAAACAAACCGCCCTCGCCCATGCGCACCGCTTTGCTCCGACTGTTGCCAGCCTTCCACATGCGGCCGCTCAACCCGGTGGTCTGCCGGGGGGCTTTCTCCCTCAAGGGGATGCGAGGAGTCATCTTCTGGTGAGGTTCCCACTTAGATGCGCTCAGCGGTTCTCTCATCCCGACGTAGCTACCCGGCAATGCTGCTTTGGCAACAACCGGCACACCAGCGGTCAGTCCAGCCCGGTCCTCTCGTACTAGGGCCAGAGCCAGTCACTCCTCGAACGCCTACAGCGGATAGAGACCGAACTGTCTCACGACGTTCTGAACCCAGCTCGCGTACCGCTTTAATGGGCGAACAGCCCAACCCTTGGGACCTTCTCCAGCCCCAGGATGCGACGAGCCGACATCGAGGTGCCAAACCTTGCCGTCGATGTGAACTCTTGGGCAAGATCAGCCTGTTATCCCCGAGGTAGCTTTTATCCGGTAAGCTACGGCCTTTCCACACAGAGCCGTAGGATCACTTGGCCCGACTTTCGTCCCTGCTCGGCCTGTTTGCCTCGCAGTCAAGCCCCCTTCGTGCCCATACACGCTCCGACCGGTTACCATTCGGTCTGAGGGGACCATTGGGCGCCTCCGTTACCTTTTGGGAGGCGACCGCCCCAGTCAAACTCCCCACCAGTCCCTGTTCCACACCCGGATTACGGTGTGCGGTGAGGTCGACAACGACGCAAGAGTGGTATTTCACTAGTGGCTCCCCCGCACCTGACGGCACGGGTTCTCCGCCTCCCACCTATCCTACACATGCGTCGTCATCAACCCAGGACAAGCTAGAGTAAAGCTCTACGGGGTCTTTTTGTCCTGCTGCAGGTACCCTGCATCTTCACAGGGCCTTCAATTTCGCCGGGTCCCTCGTTGAGACAGCGCCCAGATCGTGATGCCTTTCGTGCGGGTCGGAACTTACCCGACAAGGAATTTCGCTACCTTAGGACCGTTATAGTTACGGCCGCCGTTTACCGGGGCTTCGATTCAGAGCTTGCACCCCTCCTGTTAACCTTCCGGCACTGGGCAGGCATCAGCCCCTATACGTCCGCTCATCGCGTTCGCAGAGACCTGTGTTTTTGGTAAACAGTCGCCTGGGCCTGGTCACTGCGGCCAGCTTGCGCTGGCGCCCCTTCTCCCGAAGTTACGGGGCCAATTTGCCGAGTTCCTTAACGAGGGTTCTCCCGTCCACCTTGGTATTCTCTACCAGCCCACCTGTGTCGGTATACGGTACGGGTACCACGCGACTCGCTAGAGGCTTTTCTTGACATCCCGGGTCTCTCCCGCTTGGCAGTGACGTGTCACCGCCTCGCACTCCCGCCTCGGATTCCGCCCGCTCATTATTCGGGCCACCTGCGCGGTTGGACGGCTCGCGCCGCCGGGGTAACCTCAATGCGTCCCCCCATTGCTCAAACGTCACGTCGGTAGTGCTGGAATCTTAACCAGCTGTCCATCACCTACGGCTTTCGCCCTCGGCTTAGGCCCGACTCACCCAGAGAGGATCAGCCTTGCTCTGGAACCCTTAGGCATTCGGTGCGCAGGATTCTCACCTGCGTCGCGCTACTCATACCGGCATTCTCCCTTGCCACCGCTCCACCTAGACTCACGTCACGGCTTCACTGCTGATGGCAATGCTCCCCTACCACTCTTTACAGAGTCCGTAGCGTCGGTTCCTGGCTTGAGCCCCCTTGAATTGTCCGCGCCGCGACACATTCGACCAGTGAGCTATTACGCACTCTTTAAAGGGTGGCTGCTTCTAAGCCAACCTCCTGGTTGTTACTGCGTTGCGACAGCGTTTACCACTTAGCCAGAAATTAGGGACCTTAGCTGACGGTCTGGGCTGTTTCCCTCTCGACGACGAATCTTAGCACCCGCCGTCTCACTCCGTAGCATCAGCAACGGCATTCACGGTTTGATATGGTTTGGTAAGCGGTGAGCCCCCTAGCCATGCCAGAGCCCTACCTCCGTTGCTGTTCATCTACAGGCTGCACCTAAATGCATTTCGGGGAGAACCAGCTATCTCCAGGTTCGTTTGGCATTTCACCCCTACCCACACGTCCTCCGAGCCTTTTGCAACAGACACCGGTTCGGCCCTCCACGAGATCTTACTCCCGCTTCAGCCTGCACATGGGTAGCTCACCTGGTTTCGGGTCGATTCCCCGCGACTGCACGCCCTATTCAGACTCGCTTTCGCTGCGGCTCCGCGTAAGTCTCGCTTAGCCTTGCCACGAAGAATCACTCGCCGGTCCGTTCTACAAAAAGTACGCCGTCACCTTGCGGCTCCGACTGCTTGTAGGCGTCAGGTTTCAGGATCTATTTCACCCCCCGCTTCCGGGGTACTTTTCACCGTTCCCTCACGGTACTGTGCACTATCGGTGCGTTCGCGTAACTAGCCTTGGAGAGTGGTCTCCCCAGCTTCCGGCGGGATTTCGCGTGTCCCGCCGTACTCACGAAACATACTCACAGCCACGCGCCTTTCGCCTACGGGGCTCTCACCCGCTCTGGCGGCCTGTTCCAAAAGCCTTCGGCTAAACGCATGGTTTCTGACTGTGTGCGGGCTACACCATTCCCGCCCGTATGCCCGTACAACCCCGCCGACGCAACGCTGGTGCGCTTGACACGTCTGCGGTTTGGGCTTGCACCGTTTCGCTCGCCGCTACTCCGGCCCGTTTTTACTTCCTCCGGGTACGTTAGATGTTTCAGTTCCCCGGGTGCCCTCCGTGTGGACTATGTGTTCATCCACCGGTCGTGAGGCTCGTCACCCCACGGGGTTTCCCCATTCGGATATCCTCGAATCACAGCCTGCGCGCGACTCCTCGAGGCATTTCGCTGCTACGCCGCGTCCTTCTTCGGCACGAACGCCCTAGGCATCCACCTGACGCCCTTTATCACGGTCTGTTTACGCCGAGGTTGCAACCCCCGTCGCAGAACTTCCGTTATCGTTCTCTCGCCTGACACACCGCGCGGACCAATGCACGCTGCGTCTCCTGCACTCCTCAGTTTTTAATGTGCCTGCTGCCGACCATTTCCGGGGCCGGGGAGAGTATTTATACCCTGCGGCTCGGAGACTGTCAAGGGCTTATTGAGGCGGCATTTTTCGGGAAGAGCAGAGAAGAATGGTGGAGATGAGGAGACTCGAACTCCTGACCCCCTCCGTGCAAAGGAGGTGCTCTTCCAGCTGAGCTACATCCCCAGTTCGCCCCAACTCACACCATGCCACCGAAGTGACATGGTGGGCGATTCTGGATTCGAACCAGAGACCTCACCCTTATCAGGGGTGTGCTCTAACCAACTGAGCTAATCGCCCGCGTGGTAGTGCCTCAAAAAGCTGCGTGCAAGGTGCAAACACCCATTGGCGGCAGAGGGGAGGAGGGGAAGAGGAAGGGGGACCGATGACACAACGGCTGACTTGTGGCGAACGCGGGCCACGGTCACGAACCCTGCCGATCACTGCCCCTCCCGAAGCCGCGACCCTTTGCCTGCGCCTGTGGCGGCAGACCGGTTCCCCGTGTACCTCATCCCTCGCACTCTCGCTCCTCGAAAGGAGCCTCGTCACCCGCTTGACCTGGGGTTGCATGGGATCTACTCCCACACGTCTCCCTAGAAAGGAGGTGATCCAGCCGCAGCTTCCGCTACGGCTACCTTGTTACGACTTCGTCCCAGTCACTCGCCCCACCCTCGACGGCTCGCTCCTCGCGGTTGCGGCACCGGCTTCAGGTGTTGCCAGCTTCCATGACGTGACGGGCGGTGTGTACAAGGCCCGGGAACACATTCACCGCGGTATGGCTGACCCACGGTTACTAGCAACTCCGCCTTCATGGGGGCGAGTTGCAGCCCCCAATCTGAACTGAGACCGGGTTTGTGCGATTGGCTCCCCCTTGCGGGTTGGCAACGCTCTGTCCCGGCCATTGTAGCGTGTGTGTCGCCCAGGGCGTAAGAGCCATGCTGACTTGACGTCATCCCCGCCTTCCTCCGCATTAACAGCGGCAGTCTGTCCAGAAACGTGCAACTGGACACGAGGGTTGCGCTCGTTGCGGGACTTAACCCAACATCTCACGACACGAGCTGACGACAGCCATGCAGCATCTGTGCGGATCGGACGAACCCAGGGGCTTTCACCCCCTGAACTCCGCATGTCAAGCCCTGGTAAGGTTCTGCGCGTTGCGTCGAATTAAACCACACGCTCCGCTGCTTGTGCGGGCCCCCGTCAATTCCTTTGAGTTTTAGCCTTGCGGCCGTACTCCCCAGGCGGTCGACTTTGCGCGTTAGCTTTGGCACGGACGGGGTCAAGTCCGCCCACACCGAGTCGACATCGTTTACTGCGTGGACTACCAGGGTATCTAATCCTGTTCGCTCCCCACGCCTTCGTGCCTCAGCGTCAGTGCCGGCCCAGCGGGCCGCCTTCGCCACCGGTGTTCTTCCTGATCTCTACGCATTTCACCACTCCACCAGGAATTCCACCCGCCTCTACCGGTCTCAAGTCCCACAGTTCGCCATGACCCTCCCGGGTTAAGCCCGGGGCTTTCACATGCCGCTTATGGAACCGCCTGCGCACGCTTTACGCCCAGTAATTCCGGACAACGCTCGGGCCCTACGTATTACCGCGGCTGCTGGCACGTAGTTAGCCGGCCCTTATTCGCCGAGTACTGTCCGTTCTCCTCCTCGGCAAAAGAGGTTTACACCCCAAAAGGCGTCATCCCTCACGCGGCGTTGCTCCGTCAGGGTTGCCCCCATTGCGGAAAATTCCTTGCTGCTGCCTCCCGTAGGAGTCGGGGCCGTGTCTCAGTCCCCGTGTGGCGGATCATCCTCTCAGACCCGCTACCGATCATCGCCTTGGTGAGCCGTTACCCCACCAACTAGCTAATCGGCCGCAGCCCCCTCCCAGCGCGCCTTACGGCTTTCTTCCACCAGGTCACTCCCAGTGGACCGTACGCGGTATTAGCCTGTGTTTCCACAGGTTATCCCCCACACCGGGGCAGGTCAGCCACGTGTTCCTCACCCGTTCGCCACTCAGGTGCCCGAAAGCACCTCCGTGCGACTTGCATGCATTAGGCACGCCGCCAGCGTTTATCCTGAGCCAGGATCAAACTCTCAGCCCAATATCTTTTCCACTTACCCCAAAAGGCAAGTCTCAAGTCTTCGGGTGCTTGTGGTGGGTCGTGTTTCCACCCCCACCGGAGATCCCCCTCCTCTTCCTCTGCTCCCCTCTGCTGGTAATGGGCGTCGACATTTGGATCAAATTTCCGCCTCGCGACGGTCTTTTTTCCTTTGTCGCCCTGCCGTTCGTTCGACGGCTTGCGCATCTTACTCCGCTCTCCGGGGTATGTCAAGGGCTGGCAAGGGGGCAATTTCACAGCAAGGCTTTGGGGCGCGCTTCTATGGCTTCCTGATGCGGTATTTCTCCCGGTTGAGTGCGCCCATCCCCTGTGATACTCTGCGGCGGACGGCATTCGCACTTCGGTTTTGGGGGCATGGGTATGGCGCTTCGTGATCTGCTTCGAGATAACCGTTTCTGGCTCGTGGCCCTGCTCAGCATCGTGCTTCTCGTTACGCTGGAACGGGTGCAGGTGTACGCGAATGGCGCGTGGCCGCAGGTGCGCCGTGACACGCAACGCCGCCCGCTCGCAATGGGCAACCGGCCCGTGTGGAACACGGTGATGTTTCTGCTGCTTCCGGGAGTGGTGCTGTTGCTCGCGGACGTGACCATTCTCGTCTGGACACGCTACCCGCAGCGTGGTGCACTCGTCCTCGCGGCGTTTCTGCTGATCCTGCCGTGGGCAACCTTTATGATCGGCAGCATTGACCCGCTTGGTGTCAGCGCCTATGTGCGACGCGTAGGCATTGCATTGCCACTCGCCTTCTGCGCGAGTCTGATCCTCGCGGACCTCCTGCTTTTCACCACCCTGCTCGATCTCGTACAGGGCACCGATCTCATTCACACGATACGCAACGTGCGGCGGTAATTCCTCGTAGACCAGACTGCCTGAAAGAGCGACGGTAGGGCAGTGCCCGGCATATGCCACCCCCGCGTGGTGTTACTCCGATTGGAGACGTGCGGCTCGCGTAGCCCACAGTCATCCGGCTCATGTCGGCAAGGGGAAGGAATACCATATGCATCGCGCGCGGGAGTTGCGCCGTTTACTGCCACTGCTCCGCCCCTATCGCGGCACGCTTGCCGTGGCGGCAACCCTGATGGCGATCAGTACGGGATTGGGGCTTGTGCTCCCGTGGGTGATCCGCAACCTGGTAGACCATGTGTTGCTGGCCCGCCAGTTCACGGCGGTTGGTTCGATTGCCACGCTGCTCATCGCGGTCTTTCTCGTGCAGGCGATTGCCAGTACGGGGCACATCTTTCTGTTATCGCGGTTGGGGGAGCGCATCGTCGCCGACCAGCGCACGCAGTTGTATGCGCACCTGCAATCGCTGCCCATCGCCTTTTTCGCCGACCAACGCGTCGGCGACCTGCTTTCGCGCCTGACGGCGGACATCACCGTGATTCAGACCGCGCTCACTGGCAACCTGCTCCAGATCGTGGCACAGGCATTGACGGTGGTGGGTGGCCTCGCATTGATGGTCGCCATTGACTGGCGGCTGACGCTCGTGGCGGCGGTGGTGTTTTCCTTTGTGCTCGTTCCGGCGCGCTTTTTCGGCAAGCGCATCCGCGCCGCGACCAACGCGCAGCTTGCCGCCGTGGGCGAAGCGAACGCGGCGGCGGAAGAAGGGCTTGCCAACGTGCGGATCGTGCGCGCGTTCACGCGAGAAGCCTTTGAAATTGCCCGCTACCGGGCGGGCGTCGAGCGCATCTACACCGCCGGTCTCACCAAAGCACGCATGAATGCCGCGTTTTTTCCCATCGTGACGATGCTCGGCTACCTGGGCCTGCTCGCGGTACTCGCGGTGGGAAGCCGCGAAGTCGTGACCGGGCGGATCACGGCGGGCACGCTCGTGTCCTACCTGTTCTATAGTCTGATCGTGATCGGGCCGATTGGCGCGCTGGCAAACGGGTTTAGCGTACTCCAGCAGGCGCTCGGCGCGGCGGAACGCATCTTCGCCCTGCTCGATGTACCTGCAGGCCACGAAGGCGAGCTTGCGCCCGATTTGCCGCCCGTAGTCGGGGCAATCGCGTTCGAGGATGTCTGGTTTGATTACGGCAACGGCCCGGTGCTGTACGACGTCAATATCACTGCGGCGCCAGGGGAAGTGATCGCCCTCGTTGGCCCAAGCGGCGCGGGCAAAACCACGATTGCGAACCTGTTGCTGCGCTTTGCCGACCCCACACAAGGCACGGTGCGCGTTGACGGCGCCGACCTGCGCACCGTCAATGCTCGCTCGCTGCGGGCACAGTGCGCGTACGTGACGCAAGACGTGTCACTATTCAGTGGCACCGTACGCGACAACATCCGCTATGGGCGTCTGGACGCCACCGATGCGGAGATCGAAGCCGCCGCGCGGGCTGCGAACGCGCACGAGTTCATCACCGCGCTCTCTGAGGGGTACGATGTGGTGATCGGTGAGCGGGGCGTGAAGCTGTCTGGCGGGCAACGGCAGCGCATCGCCATTGCCCGCGCCGTGTTGCGAAACCCGCGCATCCTGATCCTCGATGAAGCAACCTCCGCGCTCGATGCACGCGCCGAACGTGCCGTGCAGGAAGCGCTCGACCGGCTGATGATCGGCCGCACCACGGTGATCATCGCGCATCGCCTTTCCACGGTCGAACGAGCGAACCGCATCTACGTCCTCGATCACGGGCGCGTCGTCGAGCAGGGCACGCACGGCACCTTGATGTTCACGGACGGGCTGTATGCCGAACTGTACAATAACAACAATCGCACTGCCCTCGATATGGAGGAAGCGCGGGAGTAACTCGTACGCACGTAAATGTCCGGGAAATGGGCAACGGTTTTTACACCCTGAGTGACACCGTTTGGGCCGTTTTGTCGGGCATTTTCCGCTATGGTACGCCGTGGTACAATCGGCGCGCGGACACACGGACTGTTGGCGGATTGCGTCGGCCCCTTACCGTATGTATACGGTTGGGGCGAGCGAATGGACGGGAATGGGGCGGTTGTGCGCGCAGTGCGGTTAGGGAGTATCGCTCATATAGACGTACTGGTTCACCCGACGTTCGCGCTCGTCGTGTTCTGGTTCGGCTATCTCTGGGGAATACGCACCGGCGCGGGCCTGCGCGGCATCGGGTTCGGCCTGCTCATGGTCATGTGTTTCTTCACCTGCGTGTTGCTCCATGAGTTAGGACACTGCCTCGTGGCTCGCCGTGCCGGCGTGCGAGTGCATGACATTACGCTGCTGCCCATTGGCGGCATGGCACGCATGGACCGTACCTCCATTGACCCCGGAACGGAACTTGCCCTTGCCCTTGCCGGGCCGCTCGTGAATCTGCTGATTGCCATCGCGCTCGTGCCCGTCGTTGGCCTGATCGCGCAATCGGCGGGCGTCACCGATGTTCCTGGCGTGATCGCATCGCTGGGCGATATTGACCTGCTTGGCTTCACCGCCTACCTCCTGTTCGCCAATCTTTCCCTCGTGGTTTTCAACCTCATCCCGGCGTTTCCTCTGGACGGTGGGCGCGTGCTGCGGGCATTTCTGGCGCTCGGCATGCCTTTCGCGACGGCGACGCAAATCGCGGTCGGGATCGGCAAATCCCTTGCCGTGGTCTTCGCGGCCTTCGGGGTGATCGCGCTGCATGACTGGACACTCCCACTGGTGGGGGTGTTCGTTTTTGTGGGCGCCCATATGGAAGGGCGTACCGTGGCGCTCGAAGCGGCATTGCGGCGCATCCATGTCGGTCAATGCATCATCTGGGAAGCCGGTGGCGTTGGCCCGCACGAACCACTCAGCATGGCGATGCTCGGTGGCCCGCGCGACATGGCCGTAACCGAGCGCGGTCGCGTCATTGGCGTGCTCTGGAAGATGGACGTACTGAATGCGCTCCGGCTGCGCGGTTCGCTGGTGCCCGTTTTTGAAGTGATGGACCACTTCCCACCGGTCGTGGATGTGGATACGTCGCTCTACCGCGCACAGCAGACGATGCTGCGTGCGGACCGGGGTGCGGTGCTTGTCACCGAGCGCGGCTTGTACCGGGGCATCCTCACGGCGGAACGGTACTGGCACCTGTACCGTGAGGTGCAGCGTGGGCGACGCGAAAAGGGCGCCGAGCGCTACTGGGGCTGGTTCACGCACTGGCTGCGGCGGTGGCGCCGCGAGGAAAAAGTGCTGTCGTCTATCGGTCGCAGGCCGATTGGCTAGTAGGCGCGTGTAACGGACAGCATCGCCATTGAATTTTCCTAGCCCCCGGCCCCTTCCCTCGAAGGGAAGGGGAGTGCATCCATGAAATACCGAGACGATGGGGGAACACTGTAACCTTGCTGGGTTCCTCTCCCCTTCCCTTCGAGGGAAGGGGCCGGGGGTTAGGAAAATTCAGCGCCGAGGGAAAACTCTTGGGATTCCGACGCTACGCCCCAATTATCCCGGTGATGGCCCTGTTCATCCTCTATACCATTTTGTGGTGGATCGCGGTGATCGGCATTTCACGGGCGATGACCTTGCCGATTGACGAGCGATGGGCGGGCAGTTCCATGCTGGCGCTGCAAGGCGGTATCGCCCTGCTGTGGGTGGCATGGGTGCGAGGCGCGCGCGTTGCCACCGTGTTTGCCGCCGTGGTGTTGCCTTTGGCCTTTCTCGCGGAGTACGTCGGGGTACGCACGGGCTACCCGTTCGGCGCGTACTCGTACAGCGACACCCTCACACCACGGCTGCTCGACGCTGTACCTGCGCCGATCTCCCTCGCGTGGCTGATGATCGCCGTTGGCTCGCTCGCGGCGGCGCACTCGTTCGCGCCGCATGGCATGTTCTGGGGTACCGTCGCGCGCTCGGCGGTGCTTGCGATGTTGCTCGATGCGGTGATGGAGCCGACCGCCGTACACATCAAGCAGTACTGGACGTGGCACGCGGGCGGCCCGTACTACGACATCCCACTCTCGAACTTCGTCGGCTGGTTAGTGGTGGCGTTCGGCATCAATCTTTGCGCGGCGTGGGTCTTGTGGGGGGGCAGAGCGCCCCGCCTGCCCGCGCTGCCGCTCATCCCCTTGTGTCTTTTCTGGCTCACGCTGACGATGTTCGCCACGATTGCCTGGTTCCGTGGCTACCCCGTGGCGACGCTCATTGGTTGGGGGTTGACGCTGATCGGGGTGAGGCCACTGTACCGGATGGTGCGACCGGCGGCGGTGCCGGGGTGGTGGCGTAGACCCGCCCTTTCCACACCCCGTACCCCCGCCGCTGCCAGCGTACGGAGTTCCCCAGAATCAGCGCGAACGCCAGCACACTGAAGGGGTGCAACGCGGCGTGCCAGACGGGCAACCGTGCCCGCCGCGAGACAATGCCGCGCTGAACGAGCATGAGCGCGACGAGCGCGAGCGGCAACCACCGCCATGCCCAGTCATCGCTTCCCGTGAGCGCCCCCGCGACGAGCACCACGAGCGGCACGACGTACAACGCAACCAGCATCGCGGTGAATCCGACCGCGAGCGGGACCGACTCGTGGAGTAGGGTAAAGGCATTCTTTGAGAAACCGCGCCAGACTTCCCCGGCAGAGCGGTACATCCGCGTACGCGTGGTGCCCGTGCCATCCGCGAGGCGCAGGCGCAGCCCCATGCGCTTGGCCCGCAGGCCCAATTCCTGGTCTTCCAGTACTGAATCACGTACCGCCGCGTGCCCGCCGATTGCGTCATACGCAGCCCGTGCAAATGCAAGGAGTTGCCCGTTAGCAGCGACGAAATCGGGGCGCGGGTCAGACCACACCCGCCCGACGGGCAGAAACGCCCAGATGATAAAGAGCATCAGGGGCACCACAAGCGCCTCCGTCAGACTGTCAACTTCCTGCTCCGGGAACGTCGTCACCACGTCCGCCCCCGCCGCCACGCCCCCGACAACGGAGCGAATCATCTGCGGGGCATGGCGCGTATCCGCGTCCGTAAAGAGCAGGATGCTCCCCCGTGCAGCCACTGAAAGCTGATGACAGGCGAAGCATTTCCCCTTCCATCCCGCAGGCAGCGCGTCGCCCGTGAGCAGCGTCAGGCGATTGTCTGCCATGAGGGAGTACACAATCGCGGCCGTATCGTCCGTACTGCCATCGTCGAGTACGATCACCTCGAAATGGCGGTAATCCTGCGCAAGCAGGGAGCGCACGCAGGCAGCGATGTTCGTGGCCTCATCGCGCGCGGGCACCAGCACCGAAACGAACGGCGCCGGCTCGGTCAGGGGCACGATAGCGTATGCTCCGAGGCGATGAAAGGCGCGCAGATTGCCCAGCATATTCACCGTCGCCATGACGCTCATGAGAAGCGCGCCCATTTCAAAAGCGACAAGCACAAATCGCGCCCATGTGACACCCACACTGATCAGGGAAACCGCCTGCCCTTCATTCACCCATTACATCCTTCATGTGTTCGCGCGTCGTATTCTGCGCGGTCGGCTCGGGTTCCAGCACGAGGCGCGAACGGCGCAGCACGCGGTCCCAGCGGTCATTGACGCCACCCGCACCGTGCAAAACCGTTCCGTACGCGCGGACATCGTCTGCGGCGAGATCATCGCGCAGGGCATCGGCTTCGCGTATCAGCGCGGCAGCGATACGGGCAGTGAGCGCGCGCGTGTCTCGCGTGTCCGCAGCGTTGACGATCTCGACTGCACCCACACGGATAAACGCCTCCGGGTGCTGCTCGCCGCGAAACTCGTATTGCCACGCGACGGGGAGCCAGCCCACGGCATAACCGCCCGCCGTTGCCCGACGCAAGACGTGCGCCGCGCCACCCTGCACGGCGATAGGCCGGGCATCAGCGGGCGTGATCTCCGCCTGGGGAAAGAGCCAGACAATCGGCGTCTGCGCCGTGGTGAGCAGGTGCGCGGCGTACGCGACACTGCGGGCAGACTCGCGCGGGTCCGCGCGATCTACAGAAAAGCAACCGGCCCAACGGAAAAAGCCGTACCGCCGCAACTGCGGTTCGTCCATCATCAGGTAGCGCGGCAAGCCGTAGTGCCGCGCGACGAGCAAAGCGAGATAGCCATCCCACCAGCTTGGGTGGTTGGCGAGGCCGAGCAACGGCACGCCCGCCGCGCGTGGGTTGCCTGCGGCTTCCCGCAACCGCACGCGGGCGAACATGCCGCGCATCGCCTGCCGCGCCAGCAGCCATACCGCAAACTCCCCCGGCGGTGTCTTCCAGGGCGTGAGGCGTGGGAGGCGTGAAGGTGGTGGCAACCGCGCGGGTTCCGTATTCGCGTTCACCGGTGCGGTATCCGCCATTTCCTTTGTCCAATCGCAAAGCGTGATTGGTTCAGCACAATTCGGTACAATAGTGCGCGGGCCATTTCCCCGTCATAGAAGCGAGTATACCGTGCGGGCACAGGAACCATCGCAATCCTTACATCTCATCGTGATCGGCGCGGGTATGGGCGGGCTGGCAGCGGCGATTCGGCTGGCGGTTCAAGGCCACCGCGTGACAATCTTTGAGCAGGGGCCGGGGCCGGGTGGCAAGTTGAACCGCTGGGTAGCGGACGGCTGGACGTTCGACACGGGGCCATCGCTCCTGACGATGCCGTGGGTGCTCCGCGAACTGTTTGCCGCCGCCGGACGAAACCTCGATGATGCCCTGACGCTCGACCGCGTTGACCCGATCTGCCGCTATGAGTTCGCAGACGGCGCGCATCTCGAAGCGACGACGGATACCGCCCGGATGGCAGCAAACATCGAAGCGCTTTCGCCCGCCGATGTGCCGGGATTCTTCCGCTTTCTCGCCCATGTGGCGAACCTGTATGCGGTCGCGGGCGCGCCGTTTCTCGCGCACCCGATGGACGCTTCGCTCCTCCGTCTCGGCAAGGCGGAGATGTTTCCCTACGGCTTCCGGGCACGCGATCTCGCCCAATTCGCCTCGCCGCGTACCGTGCATGGCACCGTCGCCACATTTTTTCAAGACCCACGACTGCGGCAGGTCTTTGACCGCTATGCGACCTACAACGGCTCATCGCCCTACCACGCGCCCGCCGCCTTCTGCATTATCCCCTTCGTGGAGTTCGCCACGGGCGCGTGGCACCCGCGCGGTGGCATGTACCGTGTCGCGGAAGCCCTCGCGGATCTCGCCGAGGCTGTGGGCGTCACCATTCACTACGATACGCCGGTCGCGCAAATCGCGGTCACGGATGGGCGCACAGTGGGTGTTGCACTCACGGATAGCACGCGCGTAGCCGCCGATGCGGTGGTTTCCAATGTGGATGTACTGACCACGTACGACCACCTGCTCTCCGGGGAGCAGCCCGGCGTCCTGGAACGGCGAGCCGCCCTGCGCCGTCTGGAGCCATCGTACTCCGGATTTCTGCTGCTGCTCGGCACGCGCCGCGTCTACCCGCAGTTGCAGCACCACACGATTTTTTTCAGTAGCGACTACAAAAACGAGTTCCGCGACCTCGTGCATTACCGTGTCCCGCCGGTAGACCCGACGATCTACGTCTGTCGACCCACGGCGACCGACCCGACTGCCGCGCCACCAGGGTGCGATAATCTCTTTGTCATGGTCAATGTGCCCTACCTCGATGAGCGCACGGACTGGCATTCCCTCGGCCCGCGCGAGCGTGACCACGTCCTGGTCACGCTCGCCCGCCGGGGGCTGGACGTGCGCGACGACATCGCGGTGGAAGACCTCTGGACGCCGGAGCGGTTACGCACGGCATACGGCGCGCAGGCGGGCGCGATCTACGGCTTCGCTTCGAACAACCGCCGCGCCGCTTTTCTCCGCCCCTCGAACCGCGACCCGCGCTTCGCCGGGCTGTACTTCGCCGGGGGCAGCACGCATCCGGGCGGTGGCGTCCCCCTCGCGCTGCTTTCCGGTAAGATCGTTGCGGAGATGATCGGCGGGCATCCCACGCCTGTTCTCACCGGGGCTGGTAGGGTACAATAGCGACGGCAGAGCGTACGTACGCAGTTTGCAGGCGCGGAACGCCGATACGCATTTGTAGGGAGGGACGGGGGATGACAGTAAGCGCGACGACCACACGCTGGGTCATTGCTCCCACGCCACCCCCCGCGAGCATCGCGGCGTATGGCGACCTGCCACCCCTGCTGGCGACCGTACTCCACGCCCGTGGGATCACGCCCGATGCGGCGCGCGCGTTTCTTTCCCCGCTCACCGCGCCGCTTGGCGACCCGTTCCTGCTACCGGGGGTGCCGGAGGCGGTCGCCCGTATTCACGCCGCGTACACAGACCGGGAACCGATCTGCATTTATGGCGACTACGACGCGGACGGCCTCACGTCGCAGGCGTTGCTCATCACCGCATTGGCGGCATGGGGCTTCACGAACCTCCGCCTCTACACGCCCCACCGCAACCGTGAGGGGTACGGGCTGAATCTGGACGCTCTCGCGGCGCTCGCCCGCGATGGGGTGCGTCTCATCATCACGGTAGACTGCGGCATCAGTGACGCCACGAAGATTGCCGCCGCCCGCGCGCTCGGCCTGGACATCATTGTAGTGGACCATCACCACATTCCCGCCACGATCCCGGATGCTGCCGCAGTCATCAATCCCCATCTGCCAGGTAGCGTCTATCCCTTTGCGGACCTCTCCGGGGTCGGTGTGGCATATGCGCTTGTGCGCGCCCTTGCCCGTAGCGGTTCACCGTTCACCCGCCCGGACACGCCGTTCGTGGAGCGGTTGCTTGGCTTTGTCGCGCTCGGCACCGTCGCGGATGTCGTGCCACTCGTAGGCGAGAACCGCACGCTCGTCGCAGCGGGTTTGAAGGCGCTGCGCAAGACCACGCATGTCGGCCTGCGCGCACTCGCGGAGATCGCCAAGATTTCACTCGCCGATCTCGATGCAGGCCACATCGGCTTCGCGCTCGCGCCGCGCCTGAACGCACCGGGCCGGTTGCGCGGCACGGACGCCGTCCACGCCCTCCTGCTACCGGACGACGAGCAGACCGCGCGCCTCGCCGCGTATACACTGAACGAGGCCAACGCCGAGCGCAAGCGCGAAGAATTGCGCGTCCTCGAAGCCGCGATTGAGGCCGTTGAGCGCGACCCGGCGCAGCGCACGGCGAAACTCCTGATGGTCGGCGGCGAAGGCTGGACAGCGGGGGTTGTCGGGCTGGTCGCGGGCAAGCTCGTCGAACGCTACCACCGCCCCGCGCTCGTCTACGAACGCGGTGAGACGACAAGCAAAGGCAGCGCGCGGAGCATCACGGGGTTCAACGTCGCCGACGCGCTCGCGGCCCACACCCACCTCTGCCTCAAGCACGGTGGCCACGCGAAAGCGGCGGGCTTCAGCGTGGATAACACCTGCCTCGATGCCCTGCACGCGGCATTGCAGCAGGAGGCGGAAGTCCTCTCACCGGACGACCTCACCGCGACGCTGGCCATTGATGCCGAACTCCCGCACCGCGATCTCACGCTCGGCACGGCCCACGACATCGCCCGCCTCGCCCCCTTCGGCTACACGCAGCCGGAGCCGACGTTTCTCGTCCGTGGCGTGCGCGTCCGCGACCCGCGTGCCGTCGGCGCGGGGGGGGCGCACCTGATGTTCGGCGCGATGCTCGACACGCGCGCCACCGTGAAGTGCATCGCCTTCCGCCTCGGTGAGCGGGAGGACGAGTTGCGTGCGTCCGAGCGGGTAGACCTCGCGGTCTCGCTGCAACGCGACACCTGGCAGGACAACGAACGGCTCGAACTGCGCGTACGCGACTTCCGCCCCGCTACGTAATAGCGAGGCGCGACGAAAGGGAACCGTTCCCCGGCTCTGGCTATGGCGTGAAGGGGGGCGCGGGCATCGTGGGGGAGGCAGTGGGGCGCGGCGGCAGGTAGCCGAGGCCGGGCGGGCCGTACCGCATCGGGTCGTTCGCCCCGTACCGCCACTCGTAGTAGTCGCGCCCCACCGGCGTGCTGTCCACCTCCTGCCCGGCGGGTTGCGTCGCATCGTACACCAGCACCCGGCACTCGAACGCCTGCGCCACGAGCACCGTGGGCACGCCATTCACCGGCACCTCAACCACGAACACCGGTGAGAGCGGCCAGCCAAACGCCGCGAAACCGCTGGGCACGCGTGCCATGTAGTCCGCGAAGGCGGTGAGCACGTACTGCCCATACGCGCCGTTCGGGTCGTCTATGCGCGTGTAGGTAAAGACCGGGGGCGGGATGGACGGGGGCAGCGGCGTGTCGGGCCTTTGCGCCCACTGGTGCGCGACGGGATCGAAGGTGAAGGGGGGCGGGGGCGTGCCGGTGTCGGGGTCGCGTTCGGGCAGCACGAAGAGGTCGGAGTAGGTCGGCCCCGCGTTGCCGGGGTCGCCCACAAGGGGAGCGGTCGGAGGCGGTCGGTGCTCAAAGGTGGTATCGCCCGTCTGTACCCGGCTGTTCTCCATCTCGGCCACCAACCGCCCGTTGATCAGCACGTCCTTCGGTCCGCCCTGCGTGTAACTCAGCGAGGTCACCTCCATCCGCCCCTTGTCGAAGTACTGGGTGGTGCGACCTTGGATACCTGCGAGACCGCAGGCGAAGGGTATGGAGGTCACGGGGTGCACGGGGCAGAAGGAGCCGCCAGCGCGACCGGCGAACGGCTCGATCCTCGCCGTGGAGGTGCGCAACGGCCCCCAGAAGCCGGGAATGACCGCCTCGTCCGCCTGCCACTGCCGCTCGAAGGCGAGGTTCCAGAAGTAGGTAGTGGCGCGTGCGGGGACGGCACCGAGCGCGCCGAGAACGAGCACGGCGCACAGGGAGACCATGGCGAGCGGGTATCTCCCGATGCGGATCACGCGCTGCGGATAACTGCCCATTGTTCCCTTCTCCTTGCGAAACCCCATGACGCACCGCTCATGCTTCCAGTCGTTCCCAACACAGCACGACTGCACGGGGCAGGAAGAACGTACTTGTTGCTCCCCCTGCCCTCTACGTATTGCCCGCCGTTAACAGGGATACCCAGGCCCGCATTCGACGACCCCCGTGTACACGGCGATGTTCAACGTTTGCTCCGCATCCGCAATGTTCGTGAAATAGAGGAGCGTCGCCTCAGAATCCTCATTCATTGCGGACGTTATTCCTTCCGCGAACACCCCGGTGCTCCCGTACGCATACACAGAACCACCGCTGTCACCAAGAGCAGCTTGCCCTCTACACCCGCAGATCGCCTGTGCCTCCTCCATGTCGCTGATGATGTAGGACAGATTGTCGACACCCACCGACACCGAGATGTGTGTACGGGTGGTTACGAAACATGTCTGATCTGTTGCAGCACCGGACTTACACACATTCAACCCTTCGTATTGATTAGGTATCGGCACCGAGCACCTGATACGTCTGTGGGTTGTTGGCTATCACCTGGCTCGTCGCGGCGCCTGCAGGAATCGTGATGGATTCTACATCGTAGCTGCCGCCATCGACAAACTGACGAGTGTTCACGTACGCGATGAATTGGGGACCGCTCCCGCGTACCGTGTGGTAGACAGGGGTGCTGGTGTCGAAGCAGTGCCCGGCCGTGATGATTTCGAAGTCTCCCGCGTTGCGGTAGCCAATGAACCCCATCGTGCATCGTGGGGTGAGCGTGGGATCCATCAGATTCAACTCATAACCGGCCAGGAATGGGGGCGCCGCTTCTCGGTCGGTGCCCTTCGCAAGCTCTTTGACGACCCCCACCGTGATCGCATTGCTGCCATATCGCTGATTCAGGATCGCCGTCGCCGCGCTCGTGGTCGCTGCGGTCGTGCTCACCACGCTGATCGCGACCTTATTCACGCTTGCTTTCTCCCCCGCACTCGCAATCTGTACTCCCAACGATGCGAGCACCGCCCGGTCTGCAATCACCCGGTCGCGAAGCGCGAAAATCTCTTTCTCGCTGAACTGCGCCCGATCATGAATGAGGAGTTCCGGGTGACGATTATGCTGCGAGACCTGCGTCGCATCACCGGATCCCGGATTCTTCAGAAGCACATGCACCCGATTCATTTTCTGGTCAATCCACACGCTGCCGTATTTGTCCGGTAGCGCCTGTTTCGTGTACTCCTCGACATCCGACGCGGCAACGATAATCGCGGGCAGGGTATCGGCAGCGTGCGTTCGCCGGGGCCGTTGCGGTGACTGCGTGGGCACGGACGTTTGACCGCGCGGGCTGCTGGTGGGCGAGGGCGTGGCTGCGTCCGTACCGACCGATCCGATGAGTATGGCTGCCGTCATCATGCTACCGACCACCATCACACGAACGACATTCTGAGCAACATGGTTGAACGCATAGCTTGATCCCTCCCGTAGTGTATAGACGGATATGCGATAACCAATCGGTGCGATGGAACGAATCGAGGAGACGAATACACCTCCGTGTTCTGAGTGCAGCGTGCGCTCGCTTGGCAGGTTATCGTGCCGGTATTCGCTTGTTTGAATGACGAGGCCAGATTAGCACATTACGTAATACATGTCAATCCCTCTCTTCTATTGGGTCTTAATTTAAGAGATGCAAGCACAATTCTACTACGGTGCTACTTACTCTGGCAGGGGCGTGAGAGAGCGTCGAGACGCTTCCATGTTAAAGTAGGGCAACACGAACTCCCATCCAGTATCACGGACATCATCGCGATAGGGTTTGCGTTTGGTTGGCATATACGCATTTTACCGCGCCCGCGCGAAGTCCATCACACCCGCTATCTGCGTCGGAGCTTGCTACGTACCGCCGCAACGAGCATTCGCGCTTCCTCGATCTTGAGCAGCCAGACGCCGACGCCGTAAACTACGATACCGACCGCTGCGGGAACCAGCACGGCGAACGCTTCTGCAATCACCCCTACACTACCCAGCACGCGCCCGACGAGCGCTGACACGAGCAGCACGACCGCCGCCATCACGAGCGCGACGAGGCCAGTACGTGTGAGGGTGCGTCCGAAGTCCGCGACATCGAAGGCGGCGATCTGGCGGCGCGCGAGCCAGAACATCACGCCCGCATGAAAGGCAAACTGCGCGGTGTTCGCCAGCACGAGGCCGAGCACGCCGAGCGGCGCCACGAGCGCGAACGACACGGCGAGCAGCACGCCGACCGCCAGCGCCCCGACAACCACCGGTGTGCGCGTGTTCTTGCGGGCGTAAAAGGCGAACAACAGGAGCTGGTCCCAGGCGATAAACGGCAACCCGATGGCGTAGCCAATGAGCGCGATGCGGATTTCCGCCGCGCCCGCCGCCGTGGTCTTGCCGTGGTAAAAGAGCAGCGCGACCACGGGCTGGGAGAGCACGACCAGACCGAGCATCACGGGCAGCACGAGCGTGGTCACGATGCGCATCCCCAGCGCGAGCGTTTGCCCGAAGCCCGCCGTGTCGCCCTCCGCCTCCGCACGCGCGAGGCGCGGCAGGGTGGCGACATTGATCGCCGTGACCACGAGGCCGACCGCCAGTTGTTGCACCTGCGTAGCGAAGCGCATCGCCGCGACGCCGTGATCATTCGCGCGCTCCGCGAGGTTGCGGTCAATGATCAGCGCCGCGCTATTCAGGAGCAACCCCAGGAACACGGGCAGGTAGAGCGTGCCGATGCGCCGCAAGTCGCGGTCGTGCCACGCAAGGGAAGGGCGGACAATGAGGCCCGTGCCCCGAAAGCCAATGAGTTGCAACAGCACGAGGGCCACCGCCCCGATGAGGATGCCGACGACGAGCGAGTAAATGCCCAGCACCTGCCCAAACAGGATCAGCGAGAGCACCACGGCGGCATTGCGCGCGGCGAGCGAGAGCGCGGGCATCGTGAAGCGTTGCAGGGCATAGAGGGTGCTTTGCAAAATTGATGCGATGCCGAGCAGCACGAGCGCGGGCAGAATCCAGCGCGTCAGCGAGACCACGAGGGCACGGTCGTACGATTCGGGCTTCCCGCCGATGCCCGTCATGGCGAAGGCGACGCCCTCCGCCCCCGCTTCAAGGAGCGCCAGCATCACCACGCCACCAACGACCATTAGCGTCAGCAGTTTGCCGACGAGCGCGCCGAGCCGCGCGCGCTGATCTTCGCCCACGTACTCCGAGAGCACGGGGACGAGCACCGCGCTCGCCACCCCGGACAGCAGCAAATCGAGAAAGATCGTCAGCACGTTTTCGGCAATCGTGAAGGAGTTCGTCACCGCTCCATCGCCAAACAAGCCCGCGATCAGCGATTCGCGCGGCAGGGCCACGAGCCGACTGAACACCGTGCCCGCCGCCACGAGCGCCGCCGCGCTCGCCACCCGCCGCGCCCGCGTCGGCGCGGCTGAGGGCGGAGAGCCGAGGGCCGGGTTGGGTATCTCCGCCTCGGCTTCTAACGGGCTGGTTGCGGTGTCATTGACGCTCATATGCCCCCTGCCAAAACATCCACCACTTGCGCCACCACGTTCGGCATTTATACGCAATCAGCCTAATTAGTGAAAGAAACGCAAAGGACGCGAAGGACGCAAAAAACTCAAAGGAAATACAGGTGCGGGAAAGGATATACGATCCCCATGCGTCCCCAACTTCCATTCCCCTTTTCCCCTCCACGTTCTTTGCGTTCTTTGCGTCCTTCGCGTTTCCCCCCAGCGTCCAACAGGGTTCCGCACTAGTCGTCGGCGCTCATCCGAATGCGCCGGACAATCTCGCTCGTGCTGCGGTCCGGCACGAGAGGTACCGTGCGCACCGTGCCACCATAGGCGCGGACGAGCGGCGCTTCGGGCAGCGGTGTCTTGCCCGCCCGCTCCTCCTCCGGCGTCGTAGCGTAGTCGCCGCCCTTCACGTAAATATCGGGCCGCAACAGACGAATCGGCTCTGTCGCCGTGAGGCCGTCGAAGATCACCGCCGCGTCCACGCAGGCGAGGGCGGCAAGCAGTTCGGCCCGCTCCGCCGCCGGAATGATCGGTCTGCCCGCGCCCTTTCGCGCCGTCGTGCTCACATCGTCATTGACGCCCACGATCAGCGCATCCCCCAACACACGCGCCGCTTGCAGGTAGCGGACATGCCCGACATGCAGGAGGTCGAAGTGCCCGTTCGTGAATACTACGCGCTTACCGTCCGCGCGGAGGATTTCGCCGAAGGCGGCGAGGTCGTCAAGGGCAAGCAAGTTACCCATGCATCCCCCCTTCACCGGCGAATGCACCGTCGAACAGTTCCGGGTCCGCCTCCGTGATCGCCTCCCGCAGATCGTCAAGGCTCACGGTAATGTTGCCGAGACGGCGCACGGCGACGCCCGCCGCGAAATTGCCCAGCCGGGCCGCGACCGCGAGGGGCAACCCCGCCGCGAGCGCGAGCGTCAGCGTCACAATCAGCGTATCACCCGCGCCCGTCACGTCGAAGACATCCACGGGTTCTGCCGGGATATGCTGTGGCGCACCGTCACTGCCGACGTATGCCAGCCCTTCATCGCCGAGCGAAACCACGATATGCGCCGCGTTCAGCCGTTCGCGCATTTGCGGCAGGGCATCGAGCACTTCGGGCACCGTGGTGAGTGGCTGACGCAGATAAGCGACAGCCTCCGCCCGGTTGTTCCGTACGAGCGTGAAGCCCGCGAAGGGGTCAAGGTCGCCTTGTGCATCCACCGTGGTCATCGCGCCAAGGCGTGCGGCGGTCTCGCGCACCGCTTCAATCACCGCCGGCGTCACGATGCCGAGGCGGTAGTCGGAGACGAGAATCGCGTCCGCCGCCGTGATCGCGCGCACCGAGGCGGCGAGTTGCTCCCCCACCACGGCAGGCATCGGCTCCCGCGGCAGATCGTCCATGCGGAATACCTGCTGCGGAAAACGAAAAAATCCCTCCGCCATGAAGCGCGTTTTGCACGTCGTCACGCGGTCCCGCACCGTAATCACGCCCGCCGTTTCGATGCCCGCCGCGTGCAGGTGCCGGAGCAGGTCGGCGGCGGTCGCGTCGTCTCCGATGCTGCCGATGATCGTCGCCGCGCTCTCCATCGCGCGCACGCCCAGGGCGGGAAACGCGCCCCCGCCGGGCTGGGTTTCCTGGTATGACCGCTCGAACACCGGTACCATCGCCTCGCGGGAGAGGCGGTGCGCGGTGCCATAGACATAGGCATCGAGAAGCATGTCACCGACCACCACCACCCGCCGCCCGGAGAGGCGCGGCAGGGCGGCGAGCAGGGTGTCGCGTGTCGTCGTCACGCTACCGGAACCGGACATACGGAATCGCCATCGCCAGACCGACGTACACGAGGTTCGGGATATCGAGCGCGAGGGCTTCGTACAGTCCGCTGCTGTCTAGCCGCCCCGTCGAGAACGCCTGCCCGATCCTTCCCCAGTCGTACCCATAGTGGCGGGCGAGGACGACCCGGCAAATGACCGCGCACGCGAATACGCCGATCATGCCAATCGTTTGATACGTGCTCCCCCGCTTCGCCCCCGTGGCGCGCACCGTGCCCTCCGCGATGGCGAAACCGCTGGCGATGACGAACCAGAACGACCACTCCGGGAAAAAGCCCCACGCTACCCCAAGCACCACCGCGACAACGGCGGCGACGCCCACGGCGCGAGCGGTGAATTGCGGCGATGCGTTGTACACGGTTTAGTGCCCTCCCACGGGCCGCAATCGTTGCCGTGCCGCCGCAAGCAGGACGAGCGCGGCGAACTGCCAGACGGTGAGGATGCGCCGCCACCGCCAGGGTTGCCGCACGAGGCGGTACAACCATTCCAGCCCGCGCGCCCGCATCCATCCCGGTGCGCGTGGCACTCGCCCCGCGAGGTAATCAAACGCCCCGCCGACGCCAATCGCGACGTTGGCGTTGAGGTGCGGCCCATTGCGGGCGACCCAGTAATCCTGCTTCGGCATTCCGTACGCGACGAGCACGACCCGTGCATCCGTGACGTTGATGCGTCGCCGTGCGTCCGCGTCATCGCCCGGCCCCGCATCGCCTGCCCACGTTCCGGCAATCCGTGCCGCCGGGTATTGCCGCCGCAATGCCGCCGCCGCCTCTTCCGCCACGCCCGGCCCCGCCCCCAAGAGAAAGAGCGGCACGCCTTCTTGAGCGAGCGCCGCGATGAGATCATTCCCCGTCACACGGGCAATTCCATGCGCGTTGCCCGCAAGCAAGCGCGCCGCCGCGATGATGCCCGCCCCATCCGCGACCCGCACTCCCGCGACCGCGATGATCTGCTTCAAGACCGCGTCCCGTCGGTTCCACATAATGTACTCAGGATTGAGCGTCACGACATGGAGCGCGCCGGTCTGCCTACTCGCATTCAGTGCGGTACGGATGCACACCATTGCCGCCGACAGATCGCCACGATCTACAGACACGCCAAGTACCGGCACACCTTCGGCGCGTCCCGCATCGCGCTTAGATCGTGAGAAATCTTCGAGAGTGTATGAGTGGCTGTGTACGACGCGCAAATCCATGCACGCATGATAACAGCGCGGCACAAAGGCCGTCTACATTTTCCTAGCCCCCAGCCCCCTCCCTAAAAGGGAAGGGGAATGTGCCATTGCAATGCCGAGGCATTTAGGGAATATCATAACCTTACCCCGCCTCACTCCCCTTCCCTAAAGGGAAGGGGCTGGGGGTGAGGGCATTCAGGGACGGGGAGTATGGCCGTGTTCACTCCGGCTTGTTGTTTTTTACCACTACCTCGATCATCGTGGTCGCGAGGTCTTCAAAGTCGTACCGCCCCGCGTACTTGTCGAGAATGGCTTGCGTGAGGAGATCCGCACCGCGCTCGCGGGTGGTATAGACGTTGTCCCACGTCACGATGCGCAGGGAAGCACGTAACGCCGCTTCGAGATCGTGGATCGTAATGCGGTTCAGGTGGTGCGGCTCACTCCAGTCAATATCCATGTCGAGATGGTTCCATCCCTGATACCGCATCTGGTCGGGGGAAGCATGCACGAGGTCATTCACCGTATACGGCCCCTGGTGATGCCCGTCCCAAGCGTAAAAGTTGTGATGCGAGGCGTAAAAGTACCCGCCCGGTTTGAGCACGCGGCGCACTTCGCGGCATGTTGCAAAGATGTCCTGCACATGCTCCGTGGTCTGAGCGGCGAACACGAAATCAAATGAGTTATCGGGAAAGGGCATGTCTTCGGAGATCGAAGAGTAGAAATTCATCCGCTCCGGATAGTACGAGGCGAGGGCGTGCTTGTAGGGGATGTAGTTCCCGTAGCTATTGTGGCCGCCGTACCAGGTATCACGGTCGGGGTCAATGCCGTGGTATCCGGCAACATGGTATTCCTCGACGAAATGGAGGGCTTGCAGCGCGATGCCACAACCGAGATCAAGCACCTGCATCCCCGCGAGGTCAAATCGCCCCGGCAACATGCGGAAGATGTGATTGACGCCCCATGCCGGAAATCGAGCCGTGAAGGCGCGAATCTCTTCGAGCGTATGCTGCGGGATGAAATCGGCAGGCAACCGGTATCGGTGCGCCTCGATGGCATCGGTCGCGCCGGTCGTATCGGTCGTATCGCGCGCTTCGGTGTTCACTGTTTCAACCATGACCATTGCTCCCCATCTCCCCCGTCTCTGCCATTCACGCATCGGCGCCAATTTCCGCGTAGTTGTATCGCGGTCGCGCGGGAAACGCAACTCGTACGCCTGATGAGCGCGAAAACGATGGAACCGCGAAGGCGCGAAGAAATGCAAAAGAATAAAAGCATTTTCCTGATCCCTTCGCGCCTTCGCGGTTCAAATTCCCCCACGCCCTCGCTTCCGGGTTTCCGCGCTGCGGTACAATGAGCGTATTGAGTTGTAGCGGCGAAAAAGGAGGGCACCGATGGTGTGCATACACCTGGCATACGGCACAACGGGGCTGAACGTAGATTTGCCCCCGTGCGACCTCACGATTGTGACGCCACAGGCCGCCCCTGCCCTCCCGGACGCGGACGCAGCAATCAGTGCTGCCTTGCGAACGCCGATTGACGCCGCGCCACTCGCGGCCCTCGTGCGGGGCGCACGCCGCGTCGTGGTCGTGCATTCCGACCTCACGCGCCCGACACCCAACCACCTCATCCTGCCGCCCATCCTGCGCGAACTGGAAGCGGCGGGCATCCCCGACGACGCGATCACCCTGCTCAATGGCACGGGAATGCACCGCCCGAACACGCCCGAAGAGCTGACGCAGATGCTCGGCGCGGCGGTGACGGCGCGCTACCGCTGCCTGAACCACGATGCCTTCAAGCCTGACGAACTCGTGGACTGCGGCGAAACACACGAGGGCAACCGCGTGCTCATCAACAAGATTTTCCGCGAGGCCGACGCCGTCATCATCACGGGGTTCATCGAGCCACACTTTTTCGCCGGTTTCAGCGGTGGCCCGAAAGGCATCGTGCCCGGTATTGCCGGGGAAGCGACGGTACTGCACAACCACGGCGCGGCCCACATCAGTGACCCCGCCAGCACCTGGGGCGTCACGGCGGGCAACCCGCTCTGGGAAGAAATCGCGGAGGCCGCGACCCTCGCCCTCGGCGGGCGACCCTGCTTTCTCGTCAATGTCACGCTGAATAGCGCGAAGGCGATCACCGGCGTGTATGCGGGGGACCTTTTCGCGGCGCACCGCGCGGGGATCGCGGCGGTGCGCGCGGCGGCGATGCAGCCCGTGTCCGCGCCCTTCGACATCGTGATTACCACGAACAGCGGCTACCCACTCGACCTCAATTTGTACCAGACGATCAAGGGTGTTTCCGCCGCGAACCGCGTACTGCGCGAAGGCGGCGCGATCATTGCCGTCGCCGAGTGCCGCGAGGGCGTGCCCGACCACGGCAACTACAAGCGCATCCTCGGCATGGCTCACACCACGGACGACCTGCTCGCGCTCATCGAGTCGCCCGATTTCCGCATGTTCGACCAGTGGGAAGCGCACATTCAGGCGCTCGTGCAGCACCGCGCGCGGTTGCTGCTCTATAGCACGATTCCCGATGTGGACGTGCGCAACGCCCACATCGAACCGATCTATGACATTGCCGTCGCACTCGCGCACCTGCTCGACGAATACGGCCCCACCGCCCGCGTCTGCGTCCTGCCCGAAGGCCCGCAAACGATTCCCTACCTGCCCGTGGAGGCCCTGCAACCGGCCGATTAGCGAATCAAGCGGGGGGGGGTTTACCACAGAGGCACAGAGGAGTACGCAGTACGCAGTATGCAGCGGAGATTGATGCGATTCACTGCATACTGCGTACTGCGTACTGCGTACTCCTCTGTGCCTCTGTAGTGAATCGCATTTCCGGGCTACGCCCCGGTGAAGGGCGGCGGATGACGGGGTTGCACATTGGCGTGAACGCGCACCTGCTCTCGTTCACGCCCGGATACCGCCGCGCCGGGGTGAGCCAGTACACCGAACAGATCGTCCGTGGCCTCGCGGCCCTCGCCCTGGAGCATGGCGATACCCTGACCGTGTTCGCGGAGCCAACGCCACCACCGCCGGGGTATGTACCGTCGGCGGTCCGCTGGCGTCGCAGTCGCCTGCCCACGGGTCAGGCACCGGGCCGCATCCTCTGGGAGCAGGCCGTCGCACCCTTCGTGGTGCCGCGTGCGAACCTCGATGTGCTGCTCTGCCCCGTGAATGTGGTGCCACTTGCGGTCGCCGTGCCAACCGTGGTGACGGTGCATGACCTCGCCTTTCTCGCGCACCCGGAGGCGTTTATTCCCGCGAAGCGGCGCTACCTCGCGGCAATGACGCGGCTCTCGACGCACCGCGCCCGCCGCGTGATCGCCGTTTCCGCCCATACCGCTACGGACCTCACCCGCTATTTCGGTGTGTCCCCGGCGAAGATCACCGTGATCCCCAATGCCGCCGACCCCGCCTTTCGCCCCGCCGACAGCCCGGCAGATGTTGCCGCGTTCCGTACACAGATGGGCTTGCCGGAGCGGTTCGTGCTCGCGGTCGGCACGTTGGAACCGCGCAAGAATCTACGCCGCCTCGTGGACGCCTTTGTCCACGTCGTGCCCCAAGCACCGGATGTGTCGCTCGTGATTGTTGGTGGCACGGGCTGGCGCACAAGCGATCTCGCGCCGCATGTGCAGAGCCTCGGCCTCGGCGCGCGCATCCGCTTCGCCGGGTACGTGGAAAACAGCGAGTTACCCCGCTGGTACCAGGCCGCAACGGTATTTTGCTACCCTTCACTGTACGAAGGGTTCGGCCTGCCTCCCCTTGAAGCGATGGCGTGCGGCACCGCCGTGCTGACGAGCAACACGAGCAGCCTGCCGGAAGTGGTCGGCGACGCCGCCCTCACAGTAGACCCAACCGACACGCCCGCCATCGCCGCCGCCCTGCTCACCCTGCTCACGGACGACGCACGCCGCGCCACCCTCGCCGCCGCCGGTCTTGCGCGGGCGAAGCAATTTCGCTGGGCACGCACCACTACCGAAACGCGCGCGGTGCTCGTGGATGCCGCAAAGGATAAGAAGGGTAATCGGCGTGCAATGCAGTTGACCCGGTAGGGCAGCGAATCTTCCTAACTCCCGGCCCCTTCCCTTCGAGGGAAGGGGAGTGTGCTTTTGCAATGTTACGGCGTATGAGGAACATCGTGCCCTTGCGATGTCTCACTCCCCTTCCCTCGGAGGGAAGGGGCCGGGGGTTTAGGAAATTCCCGGTCAATTGCACCGTAATCCGCTCTTACGCATCGCGCGTCAGAGCAGGCTCACGGGGTCTACGTCCACCGTCCAGCCGTAGGGGATGGGGAATGAGCGCAGGATTGGCGTGAGGTGGCGCGCGACGGCGACGACGTGCCAGTAGTATTCGCCGCGCACCTTCGCGGTGAAGCAGGGCGCGGGGCCGACGAGGTAAAAATCCTCGTGCCCGTCGCGGTACGCCATGCGGGCGAGCGTGACGGCGAGGCGGTCCGCTTCCTCCCGCGCCCGTTGCTCGCTCTTATGGCGGTAAGTGAAGCGGGCAAGCTGGCGGTACGGCGGGTTGCCGAGCCGTTCCCGCACCGCCAGTTCTGTCGCCGCGAACAGCGCATAATCGTGCCGTTGTGCGGCGATGATGGCGGGGTGGTCGGGCGTACTGGTCTGCATCAGCACGCGGCCCGGTGTACGCCGCCCCGCGCGCCCCGCGACCTGCGTCAGGAGCTGAAACGTGCGCTCCGCCGCGCGGTAGTCCGGCAGGTGCAAATGCGTGTCGCCGTTTACCACGCCGATTGCCGTCACTCCCGGCAAGTCCAGCCCCTTCGCCACCATCTGCGTACCGACAAGCACATCCACCTCGCGCGCTTCCAACCGTCGCAAAATGCTCTCGTGGCCCCCTTCGCGCCGCACGCTGTCCGTATCCCAGCGCAGCACGCGCGCCGTGGGCAGGAGGCGACGCACTTCTTCCTCCACACGCTCCGTGCCAACGCCGTATGCCCGCACCTCGCCCGCGCCGCACGCGGGGCACTGCTGGCGCGGGCGGGACTCGTGATCGCAGCGGTGGCAGCGCATCTTGCCCACATCGGCATGGTAGACGAGCGGCACATCACATTGCGGACAGATCACGACATGCCCGCAGGAACGGCACTGCGTGAAGGTCGCCATGCCCCGACGGTTGAGCAGCACGATGCTTTGCTCACCCCTTTCGAGCGTCTCATGCAGCAGCCCGTTCAACGCGAGGCTGAACACGCCGCCGTTGCCCGCTTTGCGTTCCTCACGCATGTCTACTAGCGTCACCGGGGGCAAGCCTGTTGGTTGCCCGTCACCGCGCGTGCTCGTTACCGGTCGCGCGACCGACGACTGAAAGACCCGCTCAGGCAGCGAAAGATAGCGGAGCACGCCTGACCGGGCGAGGTGATAGGTCACGAGGTCGGGGGTGGCGCTGCCGAGGAGGCAGACGGCATCACTGAAACGGGCGAGTTCACGGGCAACATCGCGGGCGTGGTAGCGGGGCGACGAACTTTGCTTGTACGCAGACTCATGTTCCTCGTCTATCACGATGCATCCGACATCGGCGATGGGCGCGAAAAGGGCGGAGCGTGGCCCGATGGCGACCAGCGCCTCTCCGCGCGCGAGCCGTTGCCACGCGGCGAAGCGGCGATTGTCTGATAGCTCGCTGTGCAGCACGGCGACCTGACCGGGAAAGCGCGCCTGAATGCGGCTGACCATCTGCGTGGCGAGGGCAATTTCCGGCACGCAGACGATGGCGCCGCGCCCGCTTCGCAGTGCCGCCGCGACCGCCCGGAGGTAGACCTCCGTTTTGCCGCTGCCCGTCACGCCATGCAGCAGAAAGGTCGCGCCCGTGCGCGCCGCGAGGGCAGCGGAGATTTCCTCCCATGCCGCCTGCTGACGGGCGGTTAATGGCGGAGCGGGCGTCGTCTGGGCCAGTTGCACACCGCGCAGGGCATCGCCGCTGATCGCGCCGAACTCCACGAGGCCCCGGTTCGCCAGCGCGTGCAGGATCGGCAGCCCGACCCCCGTGACCTTGCGAAACTCCGCTACCGTGACGGCTCCCGGTGGCAGCGGCCCCTCCGCGCCTTCGGTGAGGCGCAAGCGACGGCGCAGGTAATTGAGCGCGTCCTGCTGGCGCGGGGCGTTCAGCGGCACCTCCCGCTCCTCGTCGGGCAGGGCACGCACGAACGCCACGGGCTTCGCCACGGGCGCGGGGTCATGCCGCACTTTCGCATGGGTCGTCACGAAACCCTTGTCCACGAGGGCCGCCAGCACACCCGTCAGCGAGCCGCCGAGCGCCGCGCGTAGCTCCTCAAGCGTCAGGCCCGCGTCATCGTCGCAGGGAATGAGCCGCTCGACCACGGCGCGCTGCTTTTTGGTTAATGCCGTGAGGCTCGTATCGTGCCCAGCGGCGGTGAGGCTGTAGACTTCCACGGTGCGGCGGTCTACACCGGGGGGAAGCATCGGGCGCGTGGCGTCATATACGGAGCAGCAGTACCGCTCGCTCATCCAGACGGCGAGGTTGAGCAGCGTCGCGCTCAGGCGAAACGTCGGCTCGACGCAGGCATGAATCGGCTTGATTTCAGCATCGGGTTTCGTATCCGAAAGGGCGACGACGACGCCAAGCGCGAGTTTGTTGCGCAACGGCACCCAGACGAGTTGCCCCGCCGCGACCGCGCCTTGCATCTGCGGCGGAATCGCGTACGTCCACTCCGACCAGTATTCCGGCATGATCGCGTCTACGCTCACGCAGGCATAGAGTGACGTGGTTACCGGTGCAAAGTGTTCCGCCATGCTGTCCCCGCCATCCCCGTGATCCCCCGCCGTGCCCGATGGTAACCGAACGTACATGCGGGAGTATAGCAGAGGAAACAGCCCCGGCCCCGCTCCGGTTGGGTGAGCGAAGCCAGGAACAGCGGTCTGTTTACAGGTCTTTTCGCACCGCTTCCATTGCCGCGATGAGGCGGTCAATGTCTTCTTCATTGTTGTAGAAGCCGGTGGAGACGCGCGAGGCCACGGGGTTATTGATGTACTTCACAACATCGCGAATCGTGACGTTGTGATCGTCGCGCAAGCGCAACTTGAGATCGGTGGGCGTGATGCCGTCCATCACAAAGGTGATGAGACCGGCCATGCACTCTTCCGGCGTGACCACGGTGATACCGGGCATCGCCCGCAACCGCTCGGCGGCGTAGTGTCCCAAGCGGGCAATCCGCTCGTAGGCCCACTCCAGCCCGACCTCGTCGCGGAACCACTCCGTCGCTACACGCTGCCCCACCAGCAGCGCGAGGTTATCACCGCCCCGGTCGAAGCGTGCCGCGCCGGGGGCGACCTGGTAATCCGCGCCATAGTAATCGAGCGTGCCCGACACTGCGCCGCCGCCGCTCGCGAACACTTGCGAAAGCTCCCCCACGCTGCTTTCGCGGGCATAAAAGACGCCCGTGCCTTCCGGGCCGCAGAGCCATTTCTGACCGGGGCAGGCGAAGAAGTCGGCACCCAGGTCGTACATGTCGAGCGGCAACTGCGCGTACGACTGCGCCGCATCTACGGTCACGAGGACGTCATGGCTGTGCGCCATTGCAACGATCTCCTTGACGGGCAACACCGCACCTGTGGTGTAGGAGATATGCGAAATGACGATCATCTTCGTGCGCGGCGTGACGAGCCGCTCGAACTCGCGCACGATAGCATCCGTGCCGATGTCGCCCACGCCGATATCCGCGATGCGCACGCGCGTGCCATACCGCTTTTTCGTCAGAAACGTCGGGATCAGGCCACCGGGGTGCTCGATGTTCGAGGTGATGATCTCATCGCCACGCTGCCAGGGATAGCCCGCGATGGCGATGTTCATGCCATCCCGCGTGGCGTCGGTAATCGCCAGTTCACCGGGCTGACAGTGCAGAATCGCCGCTGAAGCTACCTTCACTTCCTTACCGGCGGCGATCAGGCTGGAGTAATGCGTCGGGCCAATGCGCCCGTGCGTCAACTCCTCCTCCATCGTCGTCAGCATTGCCGTGTGTACCCGCTTCGGGAGCGGCCCGCAGGTACCCGTATTCAGGTACACCGTGTCCCGCACGGCGGGGCACTCCTCCCGGATTTGCTCGACCTTTGCATCCACCGCGATTGCCATGTGTTCGCCCTCCTTTGTTGGTATAGGCGGCGATTGTCTCACGATCAGCGAACGACCGAAAGACCGGGGGCGGCGTGAGAGGGGAGATTTGAACCGCGAAGGCACAAAGGAAATACGCATCGAAAAGGCTTTACCACAACAGAGGCACAGAGAACACAAAGAAATACATTGTGTATTCCCCGTGCATTTCCTCCGTGTTCTCTGTGCCTCTGTGGTGAAATCCCCTCCCGCACTTCCTTTATGCCTTCGCGCCTTCGCGCTTCAACCGTTTTCGCGCTCGTTGAGGGCTTCAAGCGTGTGGGCCTGGTCGGTGTGCATTTGCGCCACCAGTGCGGGGATGCCATCGAAGGATGCATCGCCCCGGAGCCAGCGCACGAACTGCACGGTGATCGTGCGGCCATAGAGGTCGCCGTCCCAGCTAATGAGGTTCGCCTCGACGCTGCGCGCGCCGTTATCGAACACGGGGCGGGGGCCGATGTAGGTCATCGCGGGATAGCGCGGCCGACGCTGGGCGTCGGGCGTCGGGTCGTCCGGGATCGTCACCCAGGTCGCGTAAATGCCGTCCTTTGGCACCACGAGGCCTGCGGACACCTGGACATTCGCGGTGGGAAAGCCGATAGCCCGCCCGTTCTTCGCGCCATGCACGACCGGCCCGGTGAGCGCGAAGGGGCGACCGAGAAGCCGCGCGGCGGCGGTCACGTCGCCCGCGAGCAGGTGCCGCCGGATGTTCGTGCTGCTGATCATCTCCCCTTCGGGAGTGTCGCCGAAGTGAAGGCGTGGCAGCACATGCAACGTGAAGCCGAAGGCCGCGCCAAGCTCGCGCAGGGCATCCGTAGTGCCTTCGCGCCCGCGTCCGAGAGCGAAATCGTCGCCGACCCAGACCTCGACAGGCTGTACCGCGCGCACCACCGCCGCAATGAAGTCACGCGCGCTCGTGTCCGCCGTGGCGCGCGTGAAGGGCTGCACGATGATCGCGTCCACGCCGAGGGCGGCGATCAGGGGAATCTCATCAGCTATCGTGGTGAGGCGAGGCGGGGCGTTGTCCGGCGCGAGCACTGTGCGTGGGTGGGGATCGAACGTCACAACCACGGCACGCACCCCGCGCTCATGCGCCCGACGCACCACGTTACCGATCAGCAACTCGTGCCCGCGATGCACACCATCGAAGGTACCAATCGTGAGCACGGAAGTGTCGGGACAAAGCGTCGTGGAATCTCGGTCAAGGAGATCGCAATGCATGGAGATGTCCGTCATCGAAGCCGTCCCCATTCCTCTCACCAACCACCGATGCCCCGTGTATTTCAGCCGGCAATCCTGATTCCCTTGAGCGGCCGCCACCCGTCTCCGTCACGCTTTGCCACGCCACGCCAGTCGCCCTGCGCGTCGTACGCGCGGGCAAGCGTGCCGTCGGGTATACTCTGCCCACCGCGCAGCGTCTGCCCGTTCGCCCACTGCCACGCCGCCGCGTCATCGAGCAGGAGCGCGGGCCAGTCCGTCAGCGCGGCATCGGGATGCACGGCGACCCATTGCCACGCGGCTACCAGGTCAGGAAGCGCGTTCAGTTCGTCCAGCGACCACGCGGCGCAGAGCGGAAACGGCCCTGACCGCAACCGAACGAGCCGCGCGAGCGTCGCGCCACAGCCGAGCGCGGCACCGAGATCACGGGCAAGGGCGCGAACATAGGTACCCGCCCCACAGTCTACCACGAGCCATGCTACGGCCGGCTCCCACGCGACAAGGGTGAGCCGATGCACGATCACGGTGCGCGCGGGCATGTTTATGGCATGCCCCGCCCGCGCGAGAGCGTACGCGCGTTGCCCATCCACATGCACAGCAGAGTACGCGGGGGGAATCTGCGTGATCATGCCGGTAAACTGCGGCAATGTTGCCTCGATCATCTCACGGGATATGGAAGAGGCATCACGTTCGGCAATCGTCCAGCCATCGAGGTCATCGGTCTCGGTGACAGCGCCGAGAAGCACCGCCGCGAGGTAGGTTTTGCCGCTTGCGGAGAGGTACTCAACGATCTTTGTTGCCTCTCCCACGCACACAGGGAGCACGCCCGTCGCCGCCGGATCGAGCGTGCCCGCGTGCCCGACGCGCCGCTCCCCCGTGAGCCGCCGCACGCGCGCGACCACGTCATGCGCTGTCCAGCCCGCCGGTTTATCCACGACGAGAATGCCGGAAAGCCCCGTGGTGACTGCGCGGCTCCGTGACACTGATTGCCCCTCGATCCCGTGTGCCCCCATCCAAGAGGCGGCATGGCTACGGCACTTCCTCGATGAAAATATCCTGCGCGCCCTCGTACAGCACGCGGCGGCCCAGTTCACGCAACCGGTCGCGCCCCTCAGTAACGGTGAGCATGTGATTGCCCGCCAGTTGCCCCAGTTTGCTGGCGAAACACGTCGCCCCATAGGGAAAGAGGATTTCCGTCTCGCTGTAGCCGCCGGGATAGAGCAGGATGTCGCCGGGGGCGGGGTAACTCGTCGCGTTCTCCGCGCCGATGCCCGTGTGCAGGTCGCCCAGCGGCACCCACGCCGCTTCGCCACTCCACCGCGCCTGCACAAGCTGATTACGGAAAGGCAACAAGGCACGAAAGGCGGCGCATGTCCGGGGCGCGGCTCCGTCCTCCCACCGCGCCATGAACACGAGATCGCCCACGGTAATGCGCACCGTTGCCACGCCACCCCTCCTTATACGGACACCTGACGCGGGAACCCCTTCCCCCGGCCCCCTCCCCCTAGCCTACGGCGGTGGGAGAGGGGGAGGGGAAGATACCAGGGCAAGATCGAGATGTTATCCATACACCCTGGCCTCGCCCTGAGTCCCCTCCCCTCCCCCTTAGCTTCGCACGGGAGAGGGGTCGGGGGTGGGGTGAATCATCTTCCGCAAGAATGATTCATCGAACGAATACGCGGACAAGTATACGCGATGGCGCGCGGCAGGCTTGCGGTGATTACAGAATGGCGAGTACCACGGTGAGCGTCACGACGCTGACGAGCGTGCTGAACAGCACCGTGGCGACGGTGAAATCCGGCAGCAGGTCGTTTTCCAGGGCGATGATCGAGGCGAGCACGGCGGCGGGCATGCTTGCCTGAAGAATACCCGCGCCGCGCTCTACGCCTGTCAGGCCGAACGGCAGTACGAGCAGCACACCGATGATTGGCCCCGCGATCAGCCGCGCGCCTGCGGCGGTAAGCATGTCCACGGACAGGCGCGGCATCCCGGCGTGCGCCAATTGCGCCCCCAGTGCGATCAGCATCGTGGGCACGAGCGCACCCGCGAGCAACCCGGCGGGCCGCTCAATCACCGGCGGCAGCGTGATGCCGAGACCGTCAAGCAGCAGCGCCGGAGGCAAGGCGAGCAGTGCGGGTGTTTTCGCCACTTCCCGCACCGTGCGCCACGCACCGCCCGGCTTTCCTGGTGACCCATCCGGGCTGGCGTCCCGTCGCCAGTGCGCTGCCGTCACCCCGATCACGAAGGAAATTGCCGTACTCGAGACGAAGTAGACCGTGGCCGCCGGTAATGCCTGCGGGCCGAGCGCGAACTGTGCGATGGGCAGGCCGAAGTTGCCGACATTAGGGAACACCGCGATCAGGATATACGCGGCGGTCATCTCGCTACTGCGGCGCAGCAGCCGCGCCAGAATGAAGCCGACGAGCGCGCAGGCGATTTCCACGACGGCGAAGTACGCCGCCATGCGCGCGGCGAGCGCGGCCTGAATCTTCGCGGTGCCCAGCACATCGAACACAAACGCGGGCACGAGCACGAAGTACGCGAAGCGCGAGAGCGTGCGCGCGTTAAGTTGCAGCCGTGGCGCAACGAGGTACCCAATCAGCACGAGCGCGAAAACCGGCACGAGCACATTGAGAAATGTCGCGGCGATGTCCCACCTCCCTCGCCCCGCAGTGGCACGCAGGGGTTGACTTCTCCGAACGTACGTTCTACGCTACGAGCAGGGGTACAACGACCGGGCGTTGGTCGGCACGATCCGTCGTGGCAGCCCCATCATCAGGAGGGTAGCACAATGCAGAGTGGCCTCGCGCACATCCAGTTCAACGTACAGGCAACACACATCGCATTTTACCGGGACCTGCTGGGGTTTCTCGGCTGGCGCATCTTACACGAGGAGGATGGGATGCTCGGCGTCGCCGGGAAGGGTGAAACGAGTCTCTGGTTTATGGGGCAAGTGAAGGAAGCCCACAATGACTATGACGGGCCGGGCATGAACCACCTCGCCATCGGTACGGAGTCGCAGGAGGATGTAGACGCCGTTGCCGCCTACCTGAGCGAGCGTGGCGTGCGGCATCTCTTCGACACCCCGCGCCACCGCCCGGAGTTCACCGGGAAAGAAGGGCAAACGTACTACCAGGTGATGTTCGAGTCGCCCGACGGCATCCTCTGGGAAGTCGTGTACACCGGCCCAAAGGCCGCGTAACACCGATTCCTATTGCGTTGTTGGGGGAGAAGGCGGGAGAACCCCTCCCCCGGTCCCTCCCCCTGGCCTGCGGCGGCGGGAGAGGGGAGTGTACCATTGCGAGGCTGTGGCATACCCCCAACATTTCGATCTTCAGA
>JAABUQ010000530.1_pt1 | contig 88571 bp, 77 predicted proteins | sample 5560001 | NCBI WGS metagenome assembly JAABUQ01 (sample SAMN10711888, study PRJNA513371) | rock metagenome | isolation source: Antarctica rocks | place: Antarctica: Victoria Land, Finger Mt nord | collected 2015-12-18
CAAACTCTCACAACACGCGCCAAGCCCGCCTCACGTTCCGCACCCGCGACCGCGGCGTCTGCCACGGCCTGGCCGGCTATTTTGAGAGCGTACTTTATCCCGGCGTCGAGCTAAGTACGAACCCGCTAACGATGGAGACGAAGAGCCCGGGAATGATGAGCTGGTTCCCGATTTTCTTTCCGCTGAAGGTACTCCCATAAGTTCCCTTCCCCCTTCCTCCCCTCCACTTCCTCCCCTCCACTTCCTCCCCTCCACTTCCTCCCCTCCACTTTCTCCCCTGCACTTCCTCCCCTCCACAACCTCCCCTCCACTTTCTCCTCTCTCTCCTCCCCATCTCTCGCTAACTCACTCCTCCCAATCCTCGCGCCTCACTAAATGTCCCTATTCGCTGGAGAAATCACACTAACCCCAACCCCGCTCAGTCACCGCTCTACCTCCCCGACCACGCCGAGCTAACAGTCACCATGCGGCGGTGCACGGACGAGCGCAAGGTTTGGTACGAATGGGTGGTCGAGAGCTGGGGGTGGAATCTGATGATCGGGGGCGAGAAGAGGCGGGTGAGGTTGGGCGTTGGGGAGGTGGGGAGTAGTAAGGCGGGGGGGTGTATGATGTGAGAGTTGGTAAGAAGCTGTGGAGTTAGTACTAAGGTGGGTTTTGGGGGGGGGGGGTGATCGGGGTGATGGTAGGTGTGGATGCCGCAGTGTGGGTTGGGAAAGCTTGTCATGATATAGATGGCTAGCTGAGTGGGTTTGTTCGGGTGAATACGATGGGCAGAATTTTTTTGAGCATTGGATCTCCTGTCGCGTCCCAGAAACACCCCCTCACCGAGACAGGAATACTTCGTGGAGAGCCGTGGGATAGCGTAACACGATGAGTAGAGGACTTATCACGGGCATATCGTATCTCAGCAGATTAACTCGCAACTGTCCATTACCAATACTGAACCCAGTCTTATAGATAAAACGATCGCTGTAGCACCAGATTGCAAAACTTGCTAACAATTCATAGTGCGCATCATGAGGCTATTGACAGTCAGTGGCATCTGCGATGAGGCAGCTGAGCGACGATGTTGCTCGAATGAGAGCGCAAAATCATTGAACACCCCGGGACAGATAGGCGCTACGCGAATTATGTAAAAGGAACCTGGAAAACATTTTCGACAGAGGTACTGATTCAAAATGGAAAATCAGGATCGATCTCATGTTTCCTATCGGCGGCAAGCTCCTTGTGATGTTTCGGGGTGCTTCAGCTGCGCAGCCTTCGTAGGACGATTTCCAGAACCCTTTCAGATACGCGTACGGATCATCGATGTTTGGATATTTCAAAACGTATTCGGAACATATCGAAGCCTTCGACCTCTGGATGCGCCGTCGACGAGCGGGGATCAAGAGCGAATGGTATGACATCTACCCCGTTCAGTTCCAATTCGTTTTCGGGAGTGATCAAGGCAACGAGTCAGTGTTTCTGGTAGACGTAGCAGGTGGTAGGGTAGGGGTCATGATATTCCAAGCTTGAAAGCTCCCCTGCCTCTGATACCCGGCCGTCTTATACTGCAGGACTTTACCGCCGACGCGTGAGAACCTTCCACATATGGATGGTACCGAGACGGATCCCACATGTGGTGTTCTCGGAGCCGCCCGTTAGAGGTTGAAAACCCACATTGGTTTTTGAATTCCCTCTCATCGGTTGTAAGGGCGCTGACTACTCCCAGATGCACGCACTTACTTCGTCCATGCCATTCTCCATATGTGGGCCGACAATTGCTGTCGCAACATTGTTGCTCGAACCGCTGCCGCGATGAAACCTGAGCACTCGAGAGTCCTGATTGAAGACCTTGTATTGCCGGCTTGTGGGGCCGGTCTACGGCCGTCAGCCGTCGACGTGCTTATGTATAGGATAGGTGGTGGAATTGAGCGTACCATTGCGCAATGGGAAGACTTGATTGACTCTGCTGGGCTGTGGATCGTAAAAATTGGGCCTGATGAGGGAGGCGCAGAGCCCATCATTGAAGGAGAACGTAAAGTATCTAGAGGCGCAACGGTTATATGAGAGGTTTTACTTGGCAGCGTCATAATCACTGAATTTCTGTATGGGCTTGCCAGCTACAACTTGGAGGCCTCTGTAGGGGTGATTGGAGTCTCGTTGGGCAAGGTAGGACGCCAACGTTACGAAAAATGCGCAATGCACTGCCACTAGGCTACACTCCTACAGATATCGGAACACAGCATAGAAGATTGAGAGAGTCCTCCACAATCCAACTCGGTAGGAGCTAGAGCTTGCAGAGTCGTCATAATTTTGCCAGTAACGAATAAGCTTGTCAATGAGGAGATTTCGATGTCTTGGGTGAAAACCACGCTATCTTAGATCCTCAGCTTAAAGGCGATAAAACCAATAGTGTACCTTTTACACTGAACTGTCGGCGCACTACGGGGAGTGTCGAACAGGTCTCTCGCGGCAAGCATGGTTGAAGACGCTGCCGTTACGTGGACTCAAATGGGTACTCTTGAGGCAGGGGGCAGCTGGGTATCCATCAAGATTGTTTATCCGTAAGTATTGGAGACATTCAAGATGCTAGGAATTTGCTAGCGTTGTAAAAGCCTCAAAATTTCTTGAGTGACCAGACCAGAATTATTTGAGGGCTTAACATTGGCTCTACCCAGATTCGCCAAATCAACGTTGAACAGCGACCGACTCCTTTCTATAAGGTGTTGAATGATTGCTATCGGGGCTAAGTAATCCAGGATCTCAAGCTCCTCGAAGATAGACCTTTGCAAGAATCTCCGTAAGCAGTCTCGACAGAGCCTATACATCGCACGCAGGCTTTTTGGCACTTCATTCTATCTTCAACCAGGCTATAATTTCCAATACATGAGATGAAGCGAGGCAATCTCAAAGACCGTACCTCTCTCGGACCACTGATGGTTATGATGAAGAATGATTGTGTCTGACAGTAGACACTTCCTTAAGCTCGTAGTAGTCTCTTGTTGTTCCATTGGATTTAGAGGCTTCAACGTCATGGACGTCGAAATCGTCAGCACTAGTCGCGCGTTTACCCAAGAGGAAGCGAAGCGACTTGGTACCAGACTTGATTGCTTGACTAAAGTCTGGAACACTCCTCGTAAGGTGGGATTTGATGCGACGGTGATGCCAAGATTCGTTTCGAGTCTGTACCATGATTAGAAATAAGACTCGAAGTATAGGGCCCGGGGCAGGCTAAGCATACATCGTGAAGATCTCAGTGACTGTGCTATCATCTGACGTGACGAATAGCTAAGTTTGCACGGTCTTTGCAGTTGCATGACTTACGGATAGCGTTATTGTGAAGAATGGTCGATAGGTTGGCAAGTCTGACGCTGGAGCATGTTGCTGTGCTGAAGTTGTCAAGTCAGATGAGATTTGAGACATATTCATCACACACTCACAATATACCGAGTCCCATCAGCACCGACAGAGCATACTTAGTCCGAGTGTTCATTTGAAGATCTCTGATGACAAACGTAGGGAGGGTGGCGCAGAAAAATTCTGTGAGCGCGTTGTATGCTGGGAAAAGGTCAGCAAGCGAAAACTCATGATACGCCGACACGGAGACATACCGCCTGATCCATGATTGACAGACCATGACACATGTCTCGAATAGCATGAGCCTTCGACCTCCGGATCATACGCCGCTTGCAGCGGCCTGCACTCGAGCACCAAAACGATGAGGAAGGCCGAAGTGGTGACGACGAGAAAATTCGACAGTGCGAGGACTGGGCGCCGTAGCTAAACGTGAGTATGACCCAGACGGCGCAGGATGAAGAAGCAGATCGAGGTTTTGACCAAGCAGGTTGCGACCGTGGTTTGGAACACGGCAATGATGGTCCACTTCCCCCAATTGGACAGCTGCGTTGGACTGACTTCTTCAACATGTTTTCCACCTCCGTTCACGACTTGGTATGTGTTTGCAATGCATCCGAATAGCGCGATGATCTAACAGTGTAATGCTATCAATAAGTGAATCCGCACAGTTCACCAAAGCAACTAATATGGTGTAATCATCCCACGACAAAGTTTTCCAAGTGCCTCTTGAGTGCAGACGAAAAGACACCAGGGCAGTGGCCACCGATACGGTTGCCCAAAGAACCCCAAGAATTGCTTGGCCTCCAGTCATAATTGTCATCGGAAAAAATGATATCAATTGTCACCAGTCCCACGACAATACTCAAGACTTCATCTGTTTCATCAGGCTGAGAGGTTGAAGACACACCTCGAGAATCCGTAACGCCTAGTGATGTCATGTTTCCAATATTCCACCCGTACGTCGATCGAGCCAGCGAGTAGGCAGGGCAGCCTTGCCGTTTCAAGCTTCTTAAGATAACATCTACCGGCCCAACCATGCCCCAACCGAGATGCATACCTAACGCCATGCGCGGAAATTCTCGCTTAGCAGGCACTACCGGTCCAAAACCCCGCCCCTCCTCCAGTCTCTTGAATTGTCTGTAATCTTTCCTATCTCTCGATGGACCAACGTAAGAAGCGTTTGTCGGAATGGTTCGCAATTGATGCGGACTTTCCGAAGTACTCGCAGTGCTCCTCAACCTAATCGAATTCAAACCACTCACGGCGTATTGCGCAACCGGTCTCAATGTAGGCAGACAGGCACAAACAACAGCGACGGAAGTCTCGATACCAGACCAGATGATTGGGTTGGTGTAATCCCAAGTAAAATCCGGCCCCACTTCAATAATGAAAGCAATACGGATGCAGCTAACGATGACCACAAAACCGCCTAGTCCAAAGATCAAAGTCAACGCAGCTTTTTGGCTGCGTGACGTTTGCAAGAGCCAGACCATGTGCAACGGGGAGAGTCAAGATGATCACGTCGGTGAGGATGTTGGCTATGGAATTGCCAAGGTAGAAGGCCCGAGAGTCGATGCAGGTGGCGGGGACGGTGCGGTCCCAGTACCCGTTTACAGGAACGCAGGAGAAGATGGAGACAAGGATAACCGCTGCGAACCAGGCTAAGACGACGAAGCCGACAGCGTTGGTGATTTGTCGGAAGATACGAGTGGCGAAGATGCGGCGGTAGAAGAGGAGGATGGAGAGTTTGGTCATTGAGATTGTGGTAGCGTAAGAGATTCCAAATGCGAAGAGGGTCTAAGAAATATCAGCGACGTGCTCATGTATGCCCCATTGATTTGGTGTTGGATGTGCACCTTGAGGATTGGGACGTAGTTCGATTGGGGGATAGCTATTAAGTGTTTGCCCGCCCCATAATGGATCACTGTCACCAGTTCTATTCAGCCTTTTCTTGATTTGAGCTTGCTTTGCGCATCTGCAGCGACAGGAAGACAACGGCATGATAGATGTACCTATGCATGTGAGTACGAAATCACCAGTGTTGAAAAGCTATATGACTCATCAGCACTATGTTAGCAGGGCGCAAGGACACCACAGGAAACCTTAACTCAGCTACGTACAAGTCCGGCAACAATCATGTAATCATCAGCAGCAACGGCTGTTTTCTTCAGACGTCGCGACCAGAAGCGCAGAATGACCGCAACGAAAGTCAGGACAACGAATGGTATCGTTGCTCTGAGAAGCTCTGGCTGCCTATCTGCCGTCGGGTCGGCATTCAGCAATGACGGAGGGAGCGCAGCCATGGCATTTTGCTGGAAACCAGTGCTGTGATCTCAGCGGAGCGCAGTAGAGGCAGAGGTTGTTTGAGTGTGACTCCACGAGTTCACCGGAATGTGAAGTGCGCAAGAGACATGTACAAGATATATTCATGTTGGAAAGTACGGAGGATGATTGCTGAAACAATCGTACTCTACTGCGATGAGGCCTCGGCTCTCTGGGAGTCTGGTCATTTGGGGGAGCTGAGAGACTAAAATAGCCTAACATCGAAGGCTGCGGCGCGCAACGGCCGCGGGGATGGAACGGGAACGACGGGCTGGAAAGGCAACCGAAAGGCACTACTTTACTCGACGCTCCCGTCGTACCGAACAAGGCAAACGACATGAGGCAAACGAGGCAACCGCGGGCGGGAACGCTAACCCGGTGGCCCGCACACCTAAATTTGTATGGGGGAACCACTAATGTCAAGCAGGATCGATTGTAGCCGTAGGTGGTTCCACTTATAATAGCTTACCAATCTGTTACAGAAGGTACTCTCGCAGCTGCTTTCCTTGTAAGAACATGAGTATTTCGGACTTAAGAGAATTGTATTGGGAGGTGGATTCGAGTACTAGTAAGCAGATCGACACACCACTTACTCATCCCTGCGGCATCCAAATCCTTCCCCCACTCGACGCGTATCCGTGCAGGTACTGAAACTGCTTATCGCACCAATGGCTGCAGCGTCATTGCGAGGTGTCGCTCCTCAAGGATGCATTGGGATAGATAGCACCTGCATGGCCAACCAACCAATGCTCGATTGAATTCGGCGCAACCATCTTTCTCAAGTGCTCGTCTGTTCACCCCACCCTCCAAACACCGGGGTCCAGATTCAAATTGATCAAATATCTCTCTGAAACTCTCAACATACTCTTATGATGATTACCATCGAGCATTCAGCTCTTCCAACGATGTCGGAAAGGCCCCAAACACCTCCCCTGAGACCCACTGCGCCAAAGCAAGCCGACCTTTCGCTACCAGACCCAACCCCACCCTTTCCCTCCTCCATACTCTACCACCTAAAAACAACCTACCTCCTGACTTACGCTAACATTCCTCAATTCATCCTTCCCACCCTCCTCTTCGGCCTCTCGACTTCCCTCTCCCCTACCCTCCTCCAACCAGCCCCCTTCCAACCTGCCCATCACCTCTCCCTAACATCCACCCTACTCAACACTATCCTAGCCCTCCTCTGCATATGGTCCAACACAATTATCTTCGACCTCTCCAACCAACGACACCCCGCCGCCATCCGTGAAGACCACATCAATAAACCCTACCGCCCCATTCCCTCAGGGCGCCTGACCACTAGGCAAGCCCGCCGCTGGACCCTCTACGCCGTCCCAGCTACCTACGCACTGAACTGTGCGCTGGGCGCGTGGAGAGAGACTCTGGGAATGTATGTACTGGTGTGGATGTACAATGATTTGGGGGGTAGCGAAGAGCATTGGATCATCAGGAATGCGTTGAATGCTGTGGGGTATGTGTGGTGTTCAGTGGGGATTGTGCCGGTTGTGAGGAGGGGATGTGGTGGGGAAGAGAGGTTGAGTAGGACCGGCTGGGTTTGGTGTGGCGTTGTTTGTGGGGGTATTGCGAGCACGATGCAAGTGCAGGATTTGAGGGATCAAGAGGGAGATAGATCGGTTGGTAGAGAGACGATGCCTTTGGTTTTTGGGGATACTGCGGCGAGGTGGTCGATTGTAGGGGCAATGGTGGGGTGGTCGTGCGTGTGTTGTGGCTTTTAGATAGTTGGGTGGGAGGTGTGGGTGACAGAAGGGCTAATAATTGGTGTGATTGTGTGGAGGCTGCTGTGGATGAGGGAACGTGTGGCCGATGCTTTGACTTACAAGCTATGGGGATTGTGGCTGAGTTCTCTTTACGTGCTGCCGCTCTGCCATGACTCGAGTCTTTTAGGCCTGTTGTGGGGTGTAGATACAGTATATAAACCCCCGACGCAGGAATTCGATAAGTAGTGAATAAAGGCGTCTCAAATTCGGTACACGCCAGTAGCTAAATCATTCTAGTGGCTTGTATACATGGAAACCGCTAGCATTATAGAAACACTAGATAGTAGAATCTCGCTGTCGACTGAGTCCTGAGACGGTCTAGAGTTCGGGCTTGGATGCAGCGAAGAGGCACAGGCTGCAGGTCCCTACGCGACAAGGCTGTCATACGGCTCGTCAGCAATCTGAGGCCCTAGGGCATCTATTGATTACTCACGCTGTTCCATACCTTCAACTGAGCGTGAGCGTTTTCTTTCCAAGCCCGTGAATACTGCAATCTGTGGTCTTTCGATTCCCTAGATCTCTACCTCAAGAATACAGACAACATGGTCAAACCTGCCCTTGCCTTTGTTTCCGGCGCCTTCCACTCTGCATCCTGCTGGGACAAAGTGCGTTCCTCTCTTGAGAAGCATTCTTACCACACGGTCTCAATCTCGCTCCCCAGTGTTGGCGCCGGCTCAACGGTCACATCCCATCACGAGGACACAGCCGCCATACACAAAGTCCTTTCGCGACTCATTGTGGAAGAACGGAAGGATGTCGTTCTAGTCATGCACTCGTATGGCGGCGTTCCTGGTAGCGAAGCCGTGAGAGGCCTCGAGAAGAGCGTAAGAGAACAAGAGACGGCTGAAGCATGTGGGGTGATCCATTGCGTTTATATAACGGCGTTTTTGGTACCGACGGGGGCGAGCTTCTTAGGGTTGCTTGGTGGAAATCTGCCAGATGCCGTGATCCGAGATGTACGTGCCATGATGCGCTCTTCTCCTATTAGGCTATTACACCCTCGTTGACTTTGCTCGTGATGAAGCCGAAAGACGACCGCTACCTCCTCCCCAACGACCCAGCCACGGCTTTCTACAACGACGTCCCCTCTTCTTCCGTCCAACACGAATGGATCAATAGACTCAGCCCCACTGCATACGCGGTTCTTGCCTCAGAAGTCGAGTATAGTTGTTGTCAAGCAGAAACTGTCCCTTGCAGCTATCTGATCGGCGAGAAGGATAATGTCGTGCCGCCAGCTGTTGCAAGAGCCATGATTGGGAGTATTTGTAAGGAGGGGAGAATGGGCACGGAAGTGGTGTGCGATTCGGGACATAGTCCTTGGTTGACAAGGGCTGAGGTTGTTGTGGGGTTAGTCAGGAAGGCGGCTGGTGAAGAGGTGGAGGTGCCGGCACAAAAAATTGATGATAAGGGGAATCGATGAATAACTGACGCGAATTCCTTGTGTACAGGTGAGAAAGCGCCCAAAATGAAGTACTCTCGACGCCGGATTTCGAGGCCTCTTTAAACGCCATACCTACGTTTTAGTGGTAAAGGTGGCTATAGGCGTCTACAATTATGTTGGAGGAGGACTTGGGATACTTTTCGTATTGTTTTCATTCTCGACTCCATAGAGGACTACTAAAGCACTAATGGAATATGTAGCTGTGTCTTCTACTTTCATGTCGACTAACTCGGAAGCAAGTTGCACTTCGATTCCTCTCTTCTGCTTGCCATAGTTGCCGCTGTCGTGAATTATAGGACATGCCATATATGTCTTCCCTATTCCTCACTTATATGTATATATATGTCATTTCGTAGCTGGATGATACAGCACCGTCTCCGTCATTGTCCTGAGTTGAGACATCTGCTGAAGAATATAAAGATGACTCCGCGGTTGTGCAACGCTACCCATAGTATCGTGCAAAGCTGGTTTCTTGGTCGCAGCCGGGAAGGCGCCAAGTTTTTGGTGATTAGACAGGTTGCGCAGCTTTATTCAATACAATTATTCAATTGAACATTGCTCGATTTAGTTAGCGTGATTCCAAAAGAACAAGTAGATCTAACGATTTGACAATCCCAATTAAATCAATATTCAATTATTGAATATTTATTCAATTGACTTATCATCTTATTCAATTGCTTCAATTACTCGTCTAAACGTAGCTTGTAAAGATGATAATCATCTTCTCTATCGTCGTTGTCGTCGTCGTCGTCGTTAGTATGTCTAGAGATGTACTTAAAAGTTATTTTCACATTCTTGATTTAATTTAGTATATTCTCTAACGCAAAGAAGAATGCAAGAGAATCGAAATTCGTAATAGAAACAAGTTTTTTATTTAATAATAATGCAACGATAACAAAAGATTTAAATTACAAAGAAAACATAAATCATAATTAACGTACAAGAGTGTAAATCTTATTTAAAGACGACAACAATTATTCGTCTATATTCTTTAAATTTTTATTAAATAAATTTATATCGTTAGAATTTATAGAATTTTAAGAAAGCAAGATTGCAAAATAGTCTCGAAGTAATAAAAAGATTTCGAAGAAATTTAAACAAACGTATGTTAGCGTAATAGATAACAAAGACTTAGACGTTTTGCAAAACACATTAATTAATTACTTCAAAAATCGAACGTTATTGACAAAAAATTTATTAAAATAAGAGTTTTTGCTAAAGAAGATAAAAAATACGTTTAAAAAACATTTAATAAAACATATTGCGAAAATCTCGAAACTTAGACGTTATTTTAAGAAATTTTGCATAAATATTATAAAAAATATGTTTATTTTTAATAAAATAATTTGTTTGAAAATTTAATTAAACTTAACGAAAATATAAAGCGACTAAAAAATTATATAAAAGTAATAAAAAGAAATTCGTAACAAGTAGTGCGAAAAAGAAAAAATTCACATCAAATAATGCGAACGACAAGAAGATCGAAATAGATAATGCGAACAATAAGAAGATTGTGACAAACGATAAAAGAAATAAAAAGAAAAGAACAACAAATATTTTAAATTTAAGAAAGTAAATCGTGACATTAAATGCGAAAGAGACGTTTTTACGAAAATATTTATAATTTAAAGCGAAAAACATTATTATTGCATTTTTTTCTTCGAAGCTTCGCAAACTTTATTCGAAAAAAAAGAAATAACGAAATGTTTAATTATTAGACTTTCGTATACAATATCGTTTCTTTCGAGAATATTAAATACATATTAAATAAATGTAATGCGTGAGTTGCAATATAAACAAATATAAACTACACTTATTTTGTCAACAATTCGAAATTTTATTTTCGAACAAAGAAAATAATAATTTAACATTTAATTGCATTTGTATTAATAATGTCTTTAAAAAATTCTTAAGACAAACAAATAAAATTTAGATTAAAAAACACTTATATCGACGATATTATTTACAATCATAATTTTTTATTAGATTAATAAAGAATTTCTAATTATTAAAGATATATAGATAATTATGTTATCGCAACGATTTAATGCGATAATAATAAGAAATAACAAAAAAGAAAAAAGAAAATAAAAATTGTCTTCGAGAGTTTAATTTAAGATTCTTCTTTATGTTTTAATAATTAAACAATAATAACAAGATTTAAAGCAACAAGTATTAAAGATTAATACTAGAAAACTTTATCGAAGCTAGATATATATATAAATACAAAAAGAAAAATTTAGTACTCTTATAATGTAGAGCTTTCGAAATCGCTAAAGACTCTATCGACTTGCAAATGTTTCGAAAGACTAGAAAATTGCATTGCAAAGCGAAACTCTATTTGATTATCTTATAGATACGTATAATAATTAATTAGAAGAATTGTCGTTAAATAAAGATTTTCGATTAATTATAATTGGACTTTTATTTGCATCTTAAAAGCATTAAATATTTATAAAATTTAAATTAAATCAAAGAAATTTTTAACAACAATGCGAGCTTCAAACATTCGCTTATTAAAAAAGATTTATTTTTCATTTATATAATCTAAATAGAAGAATATAATGTACGATTAACGAATATAAACTTTATCGTCGTACAATTGAAGTTTTCTTCGATCTTTAAAAAGAATTTTTAATCGATTTTGCAATTCGAACTTTTGTGACATTGTAACGTCATATATCTTGTCTTTACAAAAATCGTAAATAAATTTTTATTAAATCGTTCGAATAAATAATAATTAGTCAAATTATTTCGTGTGATTTTTTGTAATCAAAGTAATAAAATTTTTGTTTTACATTTGATTTGCAAAACTTTTGAAAAATCTTATTAATAAACTTTTATATAATGTTCTTATCTTTACATTCGCGTTTCGAGAGATAGATCAAACTTGATAGATTAAGATTCTCTTAAAATCTTGTAGATCTTACGAATCTAACTATTTTACGTACTAAAATTAGTCTTGTCGAAATAGAATTTACTTGAAGAGCTCGTTTTATTTTCTTGCTATTCAACAAAATTGCGAAATCTTAATTAAGTTAAATTACATTTTAACGCGTAAAGTTTTGATATTCGCGATGCGCACGAACGTTTGCAATTGCTCGCTAGTTACATAATTGCGTCAAACTATCACGTTTTTCGCTTTAAACATCAAATTTCGTCGATTTGAACAAACTTTACTTTTGAGACAAATCTAATAAATTAAGAGAACGTGTGCGCATCTCACGTAGACAAATTATGATTATTATATAGAACAAACGCATTTACGAACGCAATGTTGAAGGATATCAAGATCGTCTCTCGCAAAGCTTGACTTAAATCTTTAGATTCTCGTAGATAATGCAGGATTCACGAGCTTTAATCTTGATCTCGCACAAAGTCTAGATATTAGTAATAGAAAATTGCGACTTTTGTTATAATAGATCTAGATACATCTAGAACTAAAGTTAGGATTTATCAAATGCGAATGTAATTTTTTCTACTTTTTTTATCGTTTTGACGTATCTTTTAATGCGTGTATAGATAAGCGTTGAATGTTATCGAAGCATATTGTTGTATCGAATTTCGAAATGTTTAAGAAAATCGTTAAAAACGCGAGAAAGATAGAAAAGAGAACGATTAAATCGTTCTATCAATTCAAATAACTAACGAGAATAGTATAATTGGTATAGAAGACAACAAAGAGCGAATTCGAAAAATGATTTAACACGATTATTTTACTCGATAATATCGATAACAAAGTAATTAACAAGCAATCGAATTTTCTTCTTATTAAATCGCATTATACGACGAAGATATTTAAAGAAAATTCGATTTAAATCGAATTTAAATCTTTTATATCTCATTAATTTATTGTATGAATGTCAAGAATCGTCAACGAAATGTTGACTCAAAATAACAACAATAACAAGAATAAGAGCGATAGCTATACGTATGTCTTGATTGTCGTCGATCAATTGAGTCAATTGAGTCAATTAAGACATGCTAAATAGAATAAAAGAGATTAAGAATGTACATTATTAATAAGAGAAAACGAAAATTAATCAAATACGATAATTATTAGCTTGCGATTCATATTATTCGATCTAATATAACGCGAACGAGCTAGCGATTCTAGATCTTACTAGCTCTCGCAAATCAATTAAATAATCGTATTAAATAAAGTTGCGCAATCTTTCTATCCTATCACACAAATAATCGTTTTTCGTGCAATTTAATTAAAATCTCTTTTATTTATTTAATTGACTTGCAATTGTAAAGTCTTTAGTATAATATTATAGATAATATACTCATTTATCTTTGTCTTGTTGTCGATAACTCCTCTAGTTCTTCTAATTTTCTCTCGTCACTACTACTATAGACAAGTCTATCAAGACGAAAAAGTTCTTCAAGAAAGTTATCGTTGTTATCTTCAATAATTTCTTGTCGTTTACAAAGTCTAAAGCTACTAAGTTGAAACTTAAAATTAAGAACAAATCGACAACAAGTTTCTTTGCTTTTGTAAAGAAGTTTGCGAAAGCTTTTTCGTTTATCGTTGTATTCTTCGATTTCAACGTAGACTTTATTGTTAATAACAATTAATTCTTCGATAGTAATACAAATAGCGAGACGTCTATTAATGCAATAATCGTAACAAAGATCTCTTTAAATACATCGACAATTTGAGATAATTCTCTAGGAATCTTATTAGCGATTCGAGGCTTTCGAGGTCGTTGTGTCAATGTCTTAGCTCTAAAGTCACATTAGTAGATTTAGTTGACTTCAAGCCAATAGAATCAAAATTTGAGAGATAGATCAAGACACACATTATTCGTGCAATGTCAAGAGCACTACTCGCACGTCGTCAAGACTCGCGAACGCAATTCACGAACGCAATTATTGCGTCATCAATCACGCGCAATTAATCACACGCAATCAATCATACAAATGTAGAAGATACTCATGTCGACACGTTATTCTCGCGTGAAAATCTTACGAATCATTCGATTTTGTCACTTAAATTACTATGATGTGAGCGAGTATCAAGTAGAGACGTAATCAAAGCGTCGCGAGAGTTTGTGCGCATCTTGAACATCAAAATTATATTTTTTGTTAAGTCTTTTTTGATCTTTCAAATGCAAGCTTCCGATTGTTCTTCGAACGCTCTTGGAGTTGGCCTCGAACCACACGAACCATCTTAGCATCTTGAAATTGAGAGGTCGATTACCCGAAATGTCGATGTAAGAAAGATAAATTTATTATTAATAAAATTGCAAGTTGTCGCGAACGTTGTTTGTTAAACAAGAAATTCGAAATTATACAAAAAGAGAAGTAAACAGAGAGAAAAAAAAGAATAAATTGCTTGCTCTAAAGAATTATATTAGATTAATCGTTAATTTGATATTCGATTTCAACTTTAAAATTAAATTGAGTTGTCAAGAAATCGAATAAAATCGAATCGCTTAAAGAAGTTAGCTTATTACTATAATAAGTTTAGCTTAGTCGAAAAGTTACTATTTTAAGCAATTCGATTTTAAAAAAAAATCGAGAAATTAAATCTTAACGTTCTTACGTAATATCTTCGGTTTCTCGCGATTAATCTAAATTACATATTAGTTTATATTGTTGTCTTCGACAATAATGTTCTCTTTAAATAAAACAATAAGTTTGTTGTCGTTTGTAATATTAAAAGTAAAAACTATATAACAATCTAGATTTGTATTCAAGATAGAGCAATATTGTATACTAAGAACAATATTATCTTATATTATTAATTAGAATTAAAAACAATAATTTTTTAAAAAGAATAGAAATTTAATCAAAGACTAGTTACAAAGCTTAGAAAAGAGATAGATTTTTTATTTAATATAATTTCGCGTATTAAACAATGCTTTCTTTCGCAATTTAAAAAGTAGAAAATAGTAATTTGTATATCTTTCTTATATAGTAGAGTTGAATCAAGTATACTTTTATTGCATCTAAAGAATTCTTCTTCTTTTAAAAAATCGTTTATTGCATTTATAGATTGATCATTGATTCAATATTTGATCTCAACTTTAGAATTGAATCAAATTGTTAAGAAATTAAATGAAATCGAATTGCTTAAAGAAGCTAGCTTATTACTATAATAAGTTTAGCTTAGTCGAAAAGTTACTATTTTAAGCAATTCGATTCCAAAATAAATTCAAGGAATCGAATATTGACGTTTGCACGTGATATTTTCGATTCCTCGCGATTAGTCTAGCATTTATACTTAAGACAAAGATTGCGAAAAACAAGATAACTCGCGAAGCAAAGATTATAAATCTACTCAAAAACAACAAGATTGCAATAATAAAAAAGATTGTAAATATATACAAATGCAAGAATGATAAATATATAAACAAGAGCAAAGAAAAGTACTATTTAAACAACAACAAGTATTATAAACTTAATCAAAAGAATATTAACAATTAAGTTAAAGAGTTTACAATTAATCGATATATACTTAGTAAATCTTTCGACTATATTAAACGTTATTGCAAGATAATTAAACATAATAACAATTTATATAATAGAAGAGACGTATTAAGAAAAGAAAAATATATTTTTCTTAAGATTTTTATTCTTGTTTCGATATTTACTTTGTCGACTAGTTTTACGTTTAATTTGATTAAAACAATACTTAATCTATATCTTATAAATATAATAGAGAATCGCAAATATAAATAGAAGGCTAAAACTTACAAATATAAGCAAAAACGTTAAGTAAAATTCGATCTCGAACAAAAACGTATTAAGAATTGTTTATTCGCGTTTCGGAAAATAGATCGAGCTAATAGGAATCAAGATATTTCCAAGATTTTGCAAATCTCATACATCTATTTATTCTACGTACTTAAATCAGTATTGTCGAGATAGAATTTACTCGAAAAGCTCGTTTTGTTTTTTTAAAGTTCGACAAAGTTGCAAAATCTTTATCGAATTAAACTACGTCTTGACGCGTAAAATTTTAATGTTCGCGATATGCACAAACGTTTATAGTTGCTTGCTAATTGCACAATTGCGTCAAATTATTACGTTTTTCGATTTAAACATCAAATTTTGTTAATTCGAACAAACTTTACTTTTAAGACGAATCTAATAAATCAAGAAAACATGTGCGCATTTTACGCAAATAAACTATAATTATTATATAGAATAAACGTATGTACGAACGCAATGTTGAAAGATGTCAAGATCGTCTCTCGCAAAGCTTGACTTAAATCTCTAGATTCTCGCAAATGATGTAAGATTCTAATCTTAATCTCGCATGAAGTCAAGATATTAATAACACAAAATTGCGACTTTTGTTATAATAGATCTATGTATATCTAGAACTAAAGTTAAGATTTATTAAATGCGAATGTTGTCGCAAACGACAAACAACTAATAGTATAAATAAAGAATATTCTTGCGATAGATTTAAAGCTTATATATATTTGTCTAACGCAAATAACAATCTTCTTATTGTTCTATTAAGCAATTGTGTTAAAATACTTTTCGATAAGTCTATTATAGTAAACTATGTTAATTAAATTGTTCGCAAGAAAGATCTTGCTTCTAATAATATTTTTCGTAATACAATATTAGAGACAAGTAACGTTCTACTTAAACAAGCAATTCTTTATATTGCAAATAGTTTAGAATTAGAAAACAAATACTAAATAATAGTTATTAATTAATATATTATTTGAAATCGATATTACTCTTGCATGCAAGATTAAATTCTACAAGAACTATCTAAGAACTAAGCAATTCAATAGAAAGACAATTAATAAAAGCTTCAATAGAGCTATATAAGAGATTAATAGTAAGTTAAATCTTTTATCTTCTCCTCTATATTATTGTTTATCTTTGTAAGATACTTGCGACAATAAAAAATATCTCTATTAAATCTAGCATTATCTAAAGAAAGATTTTTGATAATTAAAACTTGCTAACAATATTGCGAATTAACAAATTTTAATTGTATAAAGTCTAGCGTTGCAAGAACTAAATCTTAAATTAATGTTAATACAATATTAAATAGAATTGTATGCAAATTTAGAATCTTATTCTTAAGTATATATTTGCTAATTTATTATTATTATTATTGTTGCAAAATCTTAATTCTTGTCTATTTATTAATTAATAAAGCTAGTATTATCTACAAACAATAAATTTACAAAATATAAAAATCTTTCAATTTGTTAAAACAATATTCTACTTATTATATTGCAATTGCTTTCGAAAAGTCTTATAAATAAGACTTTAATAAAATTTTCTCTTTAAACGCAATTAGAAACGCAAACGTAGACATAAATATTAACAATCTATCTACAAATATTTATCTTTTTGTTAATTAATAAAAACAAGACTTAAGTTAAAATATCGAAGTATAAAGACACAAACAAGAACAAGAATTCGAACAACAACTTGTTAAATTATATAAAAGAGAAGAAATCGACGCAAAAAATATAAGAATAACTAGAAAATTACAAGTTACAAAACTCTTATCTAGATAACTAGTTATATATAAAGCAAGAAGAATTTATTATCTTAGAATTAAATGTTACAAATCTAGTTCGAAACAATGTGATAGATAATTTACGACGCAATATGTAATACGAAGCACAACTATTTATAAGTTCGACGACTTAACAAGTAAGTAATGTTTAACATATTTGATAACGAATTAAGCGAACAATGTTCAACATGTTTGACAACGAATTAAGCGAACAATGTTCGATATATTCGACAACGAATTAAGCGAACAATGTTCAATATGTTCAACAACAAGTATAACGAACAAAAAAGAATCTCTTTTAATATATATATTCTCGAATATCATTCTTTTATAAATTGTGTTTAATTTATTTTAAGTTTTTACTTATTGTTACGATTATTAAGTTGTAATTTCTTGTTATTAAGTAATTGCTTGCATTGTTTAAAGACGTTTACAAATCTCTTTAATAACATAATTATTATTAATACTTTTTACAAAAGTATTAGCGTAACACTTTGAATAGTTTAAGAATGTTTATATTAAATTAACGCGTTTTTATTTCGAACATTAACTTAACAACATTACGTCAACTTTCTATTAATAAAACTAACAAAATAAAAATTAATAAGTCTAACGTCTATTATAAAGATTGTATCAATTTAAAGAACTAACTTATACAAGTAAATATTTATTTTATTTTTTATTATGTTTTAGCAAACAAAAAGACGATTTTCGCATTTACATTTTTTAGAGAAAAAGTTTAGTATTAATTCAAGTTAAATTTACGCAAATATTTAAAAAATTATAACGAAAATTCTTGTGCGATGTTTATGAACTTTAACAATTTCAAAAACGAATTTCGAAGAATTTTCGAAATATCTAACGAGAAATAAATTGCAAAAATAATAATTTAACACTTAATTTAACGAATATTTGTAACAAATTACGTAACAAAATTTTAAAAATATATTAATTTTATTAAGTAAAACGATGTCGCACTTATAACAATGTTTTAACGAGATTTTAAAAATAATTTTAAGAACGAAATCATGCGCAATAACAAATTTATTAGCGATATATTCGATTTTATCGAAGTAATTATCAATTTCGATAACAAATTATATAAAAGAATTATAAAAAAACGATACGATCAATTTCACAAAAGAGCGAAAATCTTCTTTGAGTTAACAATCGAATATTAGTAAGAAAAATCTCGTTCTAATTAAAAGTATAATAATTCAAATTATTGTAAATTTACATTTATAAAATTGAATTTTATTTAATAACGCAAAGAAAAAAACTTTGGAAGAAAGCAAAATAACGAATATTTTAAAAAACGTATTATTTATGTAATAAATCGAGTTACTTCGTAAGAGATTGTCGATTACGAAACTTAATAAATCGTTGACAAATTAACGTTATGTTAGGAGAAATATTCGATAGTTAAAACGACATTAAGAAGTAAATTAATATAAAGACGAACATTTTTAAAATTAAATTAAATAACGATTATTATTTGATAAAGTACTTAAATTAATTATAGAAAATTCTAGATAAAACATTATTAGACAAGACATTTACATTTATGTAAAAAATTATTAAATCTTATAATTCAATTATCGACTTAAATAAAGAATATAATTGAAAGAATTTTTACGAATGTATAAAAGATATTACGAATTATTTTGAAACTTTAGTTAATTTATCGAAGATTATAAACAAATGCGAAAAGAAATTAAAAAGCAATGTTATTACAAAAAAGAACATATTTGACATTATTATAAAACAATTAAATCTCATAGTATATGAAAATCTTAATTAAACAACTTGTTACAACAACTTATGCTAAAATTATTAAAAAAAAAGAACAAAGTTAATTGATTTTCAAAAAAATTAAAGTTAATAATTTAGCAATAAAAGAAAACTTAGCGCAAACAAACGTTCGAAACAAAAGTTACAACATAAAAGCAAAAAAAAAAATTAATTTCTTAATAAAGAATATATTAGAGAAATGCAACATGTTAGCTTAATAATAGCAACTAAACTTAATAGTATACGCACGATGTTTTATTATATTAATTAAAATTAACAATTATTAACTTATAATAATAATCGATTTTAATATAATAAATAATTTTATAATCAAAGTTCTTATAAAGAGAAAAGAATATTTTACTTGAAAAAAGTCTAACGCTTACAATTTAGTAATTGTAAATAAAAATTTATTATTCGTAGAAAATAAAAGAATGAATAAAGAAATAAAATTACTATCGATAATTATTTAGCAACATTACGAGAAACTAATTTTTAATATAGTAAAACTAATTATTTATAATATTGTTCTAGAAATATCTTAATTAAAGCAACACAATTTAGAAGTTAATTAAAATACACGAATACTTAAATTCACGCAATGTGATTACGCAATTTACATTCAATTTACATTCATTTTACGCATTAATAACGTTTAATAATAAATAAAAAATTAAGTCGAAACTTAATCGCAAGTAGCGAATTTACATTTTTGCAAAAAAATAATTTAATAAAGTTCGATTTAACAAATATTAACAAAAATTAATTAAGTTATAAAGTTAAAATAAATAAAAAAGATTGCAAATCTTTTAAGAATTTTAAACTATCTAATATAATAAAAAAATTGCTAAAATACATATTACGAATATACAACAATTAAGAGCATCTATTTTAAAAAGAAAAAACGATCAAGATTTTATTTAAACATTAATCGTAAAATTACGAGATTAAACTTAAATTAAGCAAGTAATTTACGTTTAAATTTATATACGTTTTATTTGAAAAAAAGTTAAAAACACTTCGCGAATATCTAACAAAAAAAAATTTATTAAAAAATCTTAATTATAAACAAAATACTTGATTCTCTTTGTATTTAAGAAAAACAAAACTCTTTATTTATGTGTTAATTATCGAAAGCTAAACAATATTACGATAAAAAATCAATATTTATTACTTAACATTAACGAACTTCAAAATCAATTATTTAAAGTAAAGGATTTTATCAAATTAAATTTACGAGAAACGTACAATCAAATTAGAATAAAAATAAAAGAAAAATAAAAAATAGATTTTTGTATACAATATAAATTATACGAATATATAATAATGTCGTTCGAATTTATGAATGTTTCGACAATGTATTAAAAAATAATTAATAATACATTACGATAATATTTGAATCAATTTGTTATAATATATTTGAACGACATTATAATTTACTTAAATATCTTAAAAGAATATATAAATTATATTTTCAAAATATTAAAATATCTAAATAAAAGAAATCTACATTTTAAATTAAAGAAATGCGAGTTTTATTAAAAAAAAATTGACTTTCTTGAATTTGTCGTTAAACAACATAAAATACGCATAAATCTTAAGAAGTTACAAGCAATTAAAAAATAAAAATTATTTATTAATGTCAAAAAAGTTTAAGTCTTTTTAGATTTTATAAATTATAACAAGAAATTTATTAAAAATTACTTAGTTAACGCAATATTATTAACGAATTTTACGAAGAAAAAGATATTATAAAGATAAAAATTAACAAAAAAGAAATTATTTTAGAATTTTAAATTAGAATGTTTAAAAAAATTAGTATTAAAGATATACAACTTATAATTGTTAAACAAAATTAAAATTAACGAATTAAATTTAATTATTAATGTATACTTTAGTTAAAAGCATAAAAACATATAACATTTTATAACATATTTCTTGAAAAAACTTTTGTTAATTGAATAAAATTATAAAAAATATATATTGAAGAATTATTAGAACTTACGATTCTGACAAATTATAAAAATCTTTTACACTTTACTATTATTAAATAGCTTAATAAAAGATGAATGCGATAATTGAAGTAACTTAAACAATACAAGTTTAAAATACAATATACATTAAATAAAGATAACAATAAAGCAAACGTACTTAATAGAAGAAGTAATTACATAAAAACAAAAAAATCGTTTAATTATAACATACTTAAGATTAACAAAAACAAATTATTATTAGTAAACAAACACGAGCTAAATGCTACTTTACGAATACTTAAAGACAACAAGAAAGAACTTTTAATAAAAAAAGAAAAACTTTAGATATTTATTAACAAAATCGACAAATGTATAAAGAAACATTATAATAAATTATTGCAAAAACACTTAAAAATAATTAAAATTCTTTAACTTTTACGTTAATATTATTAGTTTCTTTAAATAAGACAAGTTATCGAAATATACATTAAACAATGTCTTAATTATTAATAAAACAAACATAATACATATGCGAGTTATAACGAAATTTAATATTAGAAATTATCTAAATTATTATAAGATAAAGTTTCGATAAACTTTATTATTAAGTTGCTTAAATCGACAAATTTAGCAATTGAAAACAAATATAATTTAATACTAATAATAATTGACAAACTTGTTAAATATTCGTATATTATCGTATGCATAAAGAAGTTTACAATAGAACAACTAAAATACATTGTATTGAATTAACTTATATAATATTACATTATATTTAAGAAACTAATTAGTAACAAAGATAAGCTCTTCACGTTTAATTATTAAAAAACACTTATATTAATGTTAGATACAAGACTTCGCATATTCATTGTCTATCACTTAATTACAAATAATTAAATAGAAAAAACAAATTAAAGTCTTAAGTAGTATTTGCAACATTATGTCAATAGTACTTAAAACAATTAAGTATTACTATTATTTATAATTCAATTAGCGTTAAATGCAAAAATCTTGAATATTATAAAAATAATTTTATTCTTCGCAAATTACGACAAAGAATCGAATCTCATTAAAAATAAACGAAGACATCTATTCGCGCAATTAGTTATCGAAAGAATAACTATATTGAAAACGATACAAAATAACATCTCTTTTATGCAAAAAAAACTAATCAAGTATTAAAACAAAAACAAAAAACAACATCTTAATTAAAAGAGAAAAATAAAATTTATCTTTTAACAAAAAATCTTAAAACAAAGAAGAAAAGCAAGAAATTAAATTATGTCAAAATTAAATTATTTTTTATTAAGATAATCAAGAAATTAGTCAATTACGAGCTCGATTTACTCAAGAACGTTAAAGTATTTTTAATATTTTACATTTCGTTGTTAAAATCAACCGATCTTAATATATTTATATAGAAAATATTTTATTATAAAGCTTAAAAAGAAAATAGATACGAAGTAAAAAAAATGTTTTATCTTAGAGAACACGTAAGAATCAAAGAAGAATCTTAATAATTATTATAATTTTATCTAGTTATTTTATTAAAGTTCGAAAGATTATTTAGCATAGCAAAAAATAATTAAAAGATAAAAAACAATTCGATAAAAGCATTTGCCACAATTCGATAAAAGCATTTGCCACAAAACAATTAAAAGATTTAAAAACATTCAATTCTTTTATTTTTAATAATAGACATTGTGTCTTTCGTTTAATCTTTGCATCGATCTTCTTCAAAATTTTCTTATTTCGTAATAATCGAATTATAACGATTGTTAACAAAGTTTTATCTTTGACAATTTTGACAAAAAGATTTTTTCTATTATAATTAAGAGAAAATTAAGACATGTTCACACATAATTTGTTCGCACAAACACATTTCGAATACTTTAAATAAGACGACGAGTCTTTTATAACAACATAAAAACAATTAGAAAGAGAGCAACGTTCGTAGACAATATCTATTAATATATTGTAACGTTTGATTTCGAATACGATACAAAGACAACTTTGTTGCTAAAAAGACATAATAGAAGAGACGATAACTTTCGAAACGAAAATTTTGAAAAGAAAAATAGTATTACAAATCTAGTTTAAAACAACGTAATATATAATTTGCAACGCAATATGTAGTACGAAGTACAACTATCTTTAAACTTAACAACTTAATAGATAAGTAATGTTCGATATGTTTGACAACGAGTTAAGCAAGTAATATTTGATATATTCGACAACGAATTAAGCGAACAATGCTTAATATGCTTGATAGCAAATATAACGAACAAAGAAGAATCTCTTTTAATATATACATTTTTGAATACGACTCTTTTATAAATTATATTTAATTTATCTTAAGTTTTTACTTATTGTTACAACTATTAAGTTATAATTTTTTGTTATTAAGTAATTGTTTGCATTATCTAAAGACGTTTATAAATCTTTTCGATAATATAATTATTACTAATATTTCTTACGAAAGTATTAACGTAACATTAAACTTTCTATTTATAGCTTTATTCTTCGTATTATTGTTAACGCTTTCTTCGACAATAGCATTTTGTTAAACTCGATAACATTGCTATTCTTTTTCGCAATATTAAACATATTAATTGAAATAAATTTGTTATCTTTATTTAGCAAAAAGATTAAATAACTAAGCAAATATCTCTAGTTTAATATTTATTGTCTTTTCTTTGAAATTAATAGTAGACAATATTGTTTTTTGTTTATTGTTAGCTTTTAAGTAATTAGATGCAATACAAATAATTTATTTCTAATATAAGTTTAAAAAGTTTGTCGAAATTATATCTTTGCTCTTATATTAGAATAATTTCTTGCAAGAACTTTACAAAGTAATCGTAATTCTTTGCGCATTATTTATATTGTTTTATTTATTTTTTAAGTATTGCGAAAAAGATTTCGATAGAATTAAAGTTATAGAAGTACAAAGAAAGAAACGTCAAAGTAACGTCTACAATATTATATATTTTCTAAAACTTCTTGCTCTTGTAAGCAAAGATATTGTTTAAACAAAACACTAAATTAAATTCTTCGTCAATTGTTAATATAGTAAGTAAAAAAACGTAATTGCAAACAAAGTTATTAAAGATTGTCTAAATAATCGACTTATAATATATAATCTAAGCAATATATTCTTTAATTGTAAACGTAAGCAATATAGATTATTTCTTTAATTATTTAAGTATTGTATACATCTTTGCTTTGCAATCTTGTAACAATTACTTATATTTTCTATTATTAATTCTTTTGCAAACGATAGATTTATTTAAAAACAATAATTAATATATCTTTTATTAATATAGTTGTATTTATTAGATATTATGTTATATCTTATTTCTTTGCAAAGCGCGATAAAAGATTTGCAAAGCATTTGTTAATATACAAGTATAAGAGACATTTATATATCGACTTTCTTATATATTTATTTCTCTCTTCGAAGCATTCTTACAATTGTATTAATATCAACAATAATGTTAAATTTGTTATATAAATAAAGATATATCTTGTTAAAATAAATAATAAAACAAAGATTAATATAATTTAGAAGACTATTCTTTATTGTTTTATCAATCAATTTGTATTACGAATCTAGTTCGAAATAATGTAATATATAGTTTATAGCACAATATATAATACGAAGTACAACTATTTACAAGTTTAACAACTTAACAAATAAGTAATGTTTAACTTATTCGACAACAAATTAAGCGAACAATGTTTAACATATTTGACAACGAATTAAGCGAACAATGTTCGACATACTTAATAGCGAATTGAGCGAACAATGTTCGACATACTTAATAGCAAATATAACGAATAAAGAAGAATCTCTTTTAATATATAGATTCTTAAATACGACTTTTTTATAAATTGTATTTAATTTATTTTAAGTCTTTACTTATTATTACGATTACTAAGTCGCAATTTCTTGTTATCAAATAATTGCTTACATTGTTTAATAACGTCTATAAATCTTTTTAATAACATAATTATTATTAATACTTTTTACGAAAATATTAGCATAACATTTTAAATATTTTAAGAATGTTTATATTAAATTAACGCGTCTCTATCTTAAGCATTAGCTTAACAACATTATGTCGACTTTCTATTAATAAAGACGACAAAATAAGAATTAACAAGTCTAACATCTATCATAAAGATTGTATTGATCTAAAGAATTAACTTTTATAAATAAATATTTACTTTATCTTCTATTTTGTTTAAACAAACAAGAAGACAATTTTCGCATTTATATTTTTTAAAGAAAGAGCTTAGCATTAACTTAAATTAAACTTACGCAAATATTTAAAAAATTATAACGAAAATTCTTGTACAATATTTATGAATTTCAACAATTTCAAAAAAGAGCTTTGAAGAATTTTCGAAACATTTAACGAAAAACAAATTGCGAAAAAAATAATTTAATACTTAATTTAACGAATTTTTGCAATGAATTACGCAATAAAATTTTAAAAATATGTCAATTTTATTAAGTAAAATGATGTCGCATTTATAACAATATTTTAATAAAATTTTAAAAACAATTTTAAGAACGAAATTATGCGCGATAATAGATTTATTAGCGACATATTCGATCTTATCGAAGTAATTATCGATTTCGACGACAAATTATATAAAAATATTATAAAAAACAATACGATCAATTTTATGAAAGAGTAAGAATTTTCTTTGAATTAACGATCAACTATTAGTAAAAAGAATCTCGTTCTAATTAGAAGTACAATGTTACGCTAGTACTTCCCACGAAGATATCAAAGAGAATTATGCTATTGGAGAGATTTATAGACGCCTTTAGGCAATGCAAGCAATCACTTGATAACAAGAGTTTGCAACTTTGACAATCGTAACAATAAATTAAGACTTAAGATAAATTGAACACGATTTATAAGAAAGTCGTATTTAGAAGATCTATATACTAAAGAAGATTCTTCTTTGTTCGTCTTGCTTGTTCGTCGAACAAAGCGAACATATCTTGCTCGTCTTGTTCGTTCGTCGAACAAAGCGAACATATCTTGTTCGTCTTGTTCACTCGTCGAGCAAAGCGAACATACCTTGTTCGTCTTGTTCGTTCGTCGAACAAAGCGAGCATATCTTGCTCGTCTTGTTCGTTCGTCGAACAAAGCGAACATGCAAATAGTCGTATCTTGTGCTACGCCTAAGCGTATCTTTTATATTGGTACGTTCTTGCTAGGCTCGTAACACTATTTTCTCTCTCTCAAGCTTTCGTCTCGAAAGCATTCTTTTTCTTGATGCCTCTTCGCAAAATCAACGATCGTAATTCTTTTAAACGCAAGAAAGATTTACTTAATTTTGTCGATTCTTTATCGCTTGCGATGCGTTCTTGTAAGCGCTATTTTTCGCTAGAAAAGACTTGTATCCTTAATAAGACGTCGAAGAAATGTATTTGTTGTGTGAAGACAAACAAGCCCTATGACTTGGCAATTTCGCTAGTTAAGCTTCGTCGAATTTATAAGAAGCGACTTCGCGTACGCGATGCAATTCGTGAGATAAAGACTAAGCTCTATCGATTAAAACACCAATTGCGACAACTAAAAAACGAGAAGAAAGAGATAATACTCTCGAAATGAAGTGTTATCGATACGTTGAAAAATAAGAAGAAGGCCTTGCTACCTAAAGTTCTTGAGCTTTTCTTCGATGTTTTCTTCGAACAATTTCGATTTTCGAATTCTCTAAATTGATCGCCTTTGATCGCTAATTCTCTTGATTTCGATAAAATTTCTAAATAAAATTGTCGCAATCATCGAGATTCTTCTTGGATTCTTATGTGTTTTTTGTCGTAGAATATCTTTTTTACTTGACAAAATATTGTTGATCTTTCTTTTTCAAAATCTCTTTCACTTCGAATCGATTTTTTTTTTGTGATTTATAATGAAATGTTTCCTATATAGACGTATTGAGATCGATTGATTCCAACAATAATATATAAAATACTAGAAATATTTTGGCATCCTTAGATAGATCGAGTTCGTAATTGATTAATTCTTTGATTGCTTTAATAAAAAATGATTCGACCTTAACATGATCGAGCTTCTTGCTTTTCTTCTTGATCTTCAAGTTTTTTGTTAAAAGATACACTTTATTTCTCTCTTTTAGTCGAGATGTTATTTTTCGTTTTTTGTTTTAATACTTGGTCGATTTTTTTTGCATCTTCGAGATGTTGTCGTGTATCTTTCTTAATGTCGCTATCCTTTCGATGACTAATTGGGCTAACAAATGCTTTCGCTTTTCTTCAAAGAGATTGAGTTCCTTATTATAGTTGGCGAAGAATAAAGTTATCTTAGTGATATTCGAAATCTTTGCATTTAATGCTAGTTGTGCCATAGATAGAAGTGATACCCAATTGCTATAAGTATTGTTGACGTAATGTCGCAAATATTGCTTCAAACTCTAGTTTGTTCGCTCTATTTGATCATTCGTGATCAAGTAATAGGCAATGGACATTCTAAGTCTCGTTTCTAACATTAATATTAATGTCTTTCAATATTTAGACGTGAAGAGCTTGTCTTTGTCACTAGTTAATCCTTTGAATATATCATGATATCGTATAAGTCGATTCAACACAATGTATCTTAATTGTTTTGCTATAAACTTCTCTTTGCATGCGATAATATGTAAGTACTTAATAAGTTTGTTGATCATTATCAATATTAAATCATATTTGTCTTCAATTGCTAAGTTCGTTGACTTAGACAACTTAATAATAAAGTTTATCGTAACTTTATTTTATAACGACTTAAATAATTCTTGATATTGAATTTCGCCATAGCTCGCGTGCGTATTATGCTTGTTTTGCTAACAACTAAGACATCGTTTAATGTATGCCTCGATAGCTTGTCTTATTTGTGGAAATTAATAATGTTAGCGTAAAAGCTAAAGGGTTTTGGTCACTTTTAAGTGTTCTTGTAATGGTTCATCATAATGTTCTCTTATACATTCATCGATTTTGTCGATAGATATTTGGAGTTTTCCTTTCTTTATTGGAAACTCTTTTGTATTATCTCGAAGTATTCGTAATGTAACATTTAGCTCGTATTTATTTGTTAACAATGATTCGTCTTTGTTGACTTTAAGTATGTTGTAATTGAACGATTTCTTTGTTTTTATATAATCATTTCTTTTGTTAAGTGCGTCTACTTTGTCATTATCTTTGTCTAGAATATATTGTATCTTGAATTTGTATTGTTCGAGTCGTTTTGATTATCGTACTTGTCTTTTGTTAAGTTGTTTAATAGTGATAAAATGTACAAGATTCTTATGATTCGTGAGAATCGTAAATTTTGGCGATTTTTCGATGTACATCCTTTATGACTTCAAGAAGGCTACAATAGCGAGTAGTTTCTTATCATAAACATTGTAATTTTGTTCGATTAACAAGAGTTTTCTCGAAAGATATGTCATTAAATGTTACATGTCTTCATGCTTTTGATTGAAGCATGCATCGATAACTAGATTTGATGCGTCAATTTCAATTTTACTTAATAATCGTAAATCGTACATCTTTAGTATTGATTTCTTTAAGCATTTTAGCTTAAGATCTTGAAATGATTTTTCTTCTACGAATTCTTATGTTTATGACGTATTCTTTTTCGTAAGATTTGTCAATAATATCGCGTTAACGAAGTAGTTCTTGATGAACTTTTTGTTATAGTTTATGAAATCTAGGAAAGATTGCACTTCCTTAACATTGATAGATGATTTTCATTCTTTAATTGCTCGTAGCTTTTTGAGATTCATGCGTACTTCATGTCGTTTTACAACAAATTCGAAAAAGTCAACTTCTTTTTGATGAAATTCGCATTTCTTTGATTTGAGATGTAAGTTTCTCTTATTTAGACATTCTAGTACTTTGAAAACATGACTAACATGTTCTTTCAAGATTTTTAAGTAAATTATAATGTCGTTCAAGTATGCTATGACAAATCGATTCAAATGTTGTCGTAGTGCATCATTGATCATTTCTTGATACGTTGTCGAGGCGTTCGTGAGTTCGAATGGCATTATTGTGTATTTGTATAGTTTATATCGTATGCGAAAAGTTGTCTTTCATTCTTTCTTTGTTTTTATTCTAATTTGATTGTACGCTTCTTGTAGATTTAATTTGATAAAGTACTTGACTTCGAATAGTCGATCTTAAAGCTCGTTGATGTTAAGTAGTGAATATCGATTCTTAATCGTAATATGATTTAGCTTTCGATAATCGACACATAGACGAAGAGTTTCGTTCTTCTTAGATACAAAGAGAATCGAGTATTCTACTTGTGATTGAAATTTTTTAATAAATTCTTTTTTCTCATTTTTTGCTAGGTATTCGCGAAGTACTTCGAGCTTCTTTTCGAATAGAGCATATATGAATTCAAACGTAAATTGCTTGCTTGATTCAAGTTTAATTTCATAATCTCACGATTAATATTTAGAAAAAGTCTTTATCGTTTCCTTTTCTTGAAATAGATGCTCCCAACTATTGTATATACGTGATACGTGCTTTAGCGATTTCTTCGCTATATTAAATAATTCAAGATTCTTAGAAGATTCGTAATTTTCTTCACTTACTTTGACTTCGTAATCTAATTGATCTTTGTTGATGCTTGTTAAGTCGAACTTGATTAAATCGTTTTTTTTTCAAAAATGCAAGTTCGCATCTTGCGATCGAGTTTCGACTCTATTTTTTATCTATTATTGAACGTTGTCGATGCGTAGATTGAATGTGAATTGCGTGATCACATCGTTCGAATTTGAGTACTTGTATATTTTAGTCGACTTCTAGATTGTGTTGCTTCAATTAAGACATTTCTAAAACGATATCGTAAGTAATTATTTCCACTATATCAAAGATTAGTTTCTCGTGATGTTGCTAAATAGCTATCGATAATAATTTCGTTTTTTTGTTTACTTTTTCATTTTCGTCGAGTAATGAGTTTTCATCTACAATTATTAGATTGTAAGCGTTAGACTTCTTTCGAATAGAATACTCTTTTCTCTTTACAAGAGCTTTGATCATAAAATTACTTGTCGCACTAGAATCGATCATTGCAATGAGTCGACAATTATTGATCTTAATTGATGTGATAAAGCATCGTGCGTGTGCTATTGAGTTTAGTTGCTATTGTTGAGCTAACATATTGCATTTCTTTGATATGCTCTTTATTAAAAAATTTGAACTTTTCTCTTTTTTTGTGTTGCGACTTCTACTTCGAACGCCTTCTCGCGTTGAGCTCTCTTTTGTTGCTAGATTACTAACTTTGGCTTTCTAGAAAATCAATTAACTTCTTTCTTTTCGTTCAAGTGAGTTTAGCATAAGTCGTCGTAGCAAGCAATTCAATTAAGTGTCTTATGTTTCTTTGCTTTCTTTATCTTTTGTCTAGATAGACTAACATTGTTTAGTTGTTGTTCAATTTCGTCGAAAATATTTTTTTTTATAGTGACGTCGCTTTCTAGCGTTTTCTCGCATTTGTTTACGATTTGACTAATCTAATTTTTCTTCGATGAACTAGCTAAAGTCTCGAGATAATTCGTGATGTCTTCTATGCATTCGTGAAAGTTCTTTTAGTTATACTCTTCGTCTAAGTTGATAATTAAACTATAAGGTTTAATAGTTTTCTTAAGTGCTTTGTTGACTTCCTGCGTAGATGCGAGTGCCTTGTTTGATAATGTTTCATCTAGAACTTTCTATAATTGATCTAGATTTTTTATTAGATAGTAGTTGTCGTTCGATTTAATCTTGGAGATGTTCGCTTTTGTGTCGATTTGCTTCTTAATGTCGTTTTGGCTATCGAGTATCTCTCTTAACATAGCATTGATTTGTTAGCGATTTATTAAGTTTCGCGATCGACAATCTCTTGCGAAGTGACTCGATTTGTCACATAAATAGCACGTTTTCTAGAATTTGTTATCTTGCTTTTCTCTAGAATTCTTCTCTTTACGTTGTTGAGTAAAGTTCAATTTTATAAATGCAAGTTCGCGATAGTTTAAGTTATTGTACTTCTAATTAGAACGAGATTCTCTCGAATAATATTTGATCGTTAATTCAAAGAAGATTTCTATTCTTTTTCGAAATTAATTGTATCTTTTTTTCATAGCTCTTTCATATAGTTTGTCGTCGAAATCGATAACTACTTCGATGAGATCGAACATATCGTTGATAAATTTGCTATCGCGCATAATTTCGTTCTTAAGATTGTTCTTGAGATCTCGTCGAAACATTGTTATAAGTGCGACATCGTTTCATTCGATAAGATTGACATATTTCTAAAATTTTGTTGCGTACTTTGCGACAAAAATTCGTTAAGTTAGATGTTAAATTACTCTTTTCGCAATTTGTTTTTCGTTAAATGTTTCAAAGATTCTTCGAAGTTCTCTCTTGAAATTGTCGAAGTTCGTGAACATCGCACGAGAATTTTCGTCATAATTCTTCAAATACTTGCGTAAGTTTGACTTGAGCCAATGTTAAACTCTTTCTTTAAGAAATGTGAATGCGAAAATTGTTTTCTTGTTCGCTAGAACAAGATAGAAGATGAAATAAATATTCACTTGCATAAGTCAATTCTTCAAGTCGATACAATCTTCATGATAGACGTCGAGTTTATTAATCTTAATTTTGTCGTCTTTCATGTTCGATAGTCGACGTGATGCTAATGAGCTAATGCTCGAGATAGGGGCGCGTTGACCTAATATAAACATTCTTAGAATGTTCAAAGTGTTACGCTAATACTTCTCACGAAGATATTAGAGAGAGTTATGCTATTGAAGAGATTTGTAAACGCCTTTAGGCAATGCAAGCAATTACTTAGTAACAAGAATTTGCAACTTTGACAATCGTAACAATAAATCAAGACTTAAGATAAATTAAACACGATTTATAAGAAAGTCGTGTTTAGAAGATCTATATATTAAAGAAGATTCTTCTTTGTTCGTTTTGTTCGTTCGTCGAACAAAGCGAATATATTTTGTTCGTCTTGTTTGTTCGTCGAACAAAGCGAACATATTTTGTTTGTCTTGTTCGTTCGTCGAACAAAGCGAACATATCTTGTTCGTCTTGTTCGTTCGTCGAACAAAGCGAGCATATCTTGTTCGTCTTGTTCGTTCGTCGAACAAAGCGAGCATACCTTGTTCGTCTTGCTCGTTCGTCGAGTAGAGCGAACATGTAGGTAGTTGTATCTTGTGCTACGCCTAAGCGTATCTTTTATACTGGTACGTTCCTGCTAGGCTCGTAACATACAATAACTCAAATTATCGTAAATTTATATTTATAAAATTGAATTTTATTTAGCAACGTAAAGAGAAGAATTTTAGAAAAAAACAAAATAACAAATTTTAAAAAACATGTTATTTATATAACAAATCGAGCTACTTCGCAAGAAATTGTCAATTACGAAACTTAATAAATTGTTGACAAATTAACGTTATATTAAGAGAGATATTCGATAATTAAAACAATATCAAAAAGTAAATTAATATAGAAACGAGCATTTTCGAAATTAAATTAAACGACGATTATTATTTAATAGAGAACTTAAATTAATTATAGAATGTTCTAGATAAAATATTATTAAACAAGACATTCGCATTTATGCAAAAAGTTAATTAAGCACTTTAGAAAATTATTAAATTTTATAATTCAATTATCGACTTAAACGAAAAATATAATTAAAAGAACTTTTACGAATGTATAAAAGACATCACAAATTATTTTAAGATTTTAATTAATTTATCGAAGATCGTAAACAAATGCGAAAAGAAATTAAAAAACAATGTTATTATAGAAAAAAACATATTTAACATTATTATAACACAATTGAATCTTACAATATATAAAGATCTTAATTGAACAACTTGTTACAATAATTTATACTAAATTTATTAAGAAGAAAAAAACGAAATTAACTAATTTTCGAGAAAATTAAAATTAACAATTTAGCAACAAAAGAAAGCTTAGCGCAAATAAATGTTCGAAGCAAAAGTTACAACATAAAAGCAAAGAATCATTCAAACTCTTTAATAAAAATTATATCAAAGAAATGCAATATATTAGCTCAACAATAGCAACTAAATTTAATAGCGCACATATAATATTTTATTACATTAGTTAAGATTAACAATCGTTAACTTATAGCAATAATCGATTTTAATGCGACAAATAATTTTATAATTAAAACTCTTATAAAGAGAAAAAAGCATTTTATTCGAAGAAAGTCTAACGCTTACAATCTAGTAATTGTAAATAAAAACTTATTATTTGCAAAAAATAAAAGAGTAAACAAAGAAACAAAATTACTATCGATAGCTATTTAGCAATATTACGAGAAACTAATCTTTAATATAATAAAAATAATTACTCATAATATTGTTTTAAAAATATCTTGATTAAAGCAACACAACTTAAAAGTTAATTAAAATATATAAGTACTTAGATTTGCGCAATTTAATTACGCAATTTATATTCAATTTACGCATCAATAGCATTCAATAATAAATAATAAATTAAATTAAAACTTGATTGCAAGTAACAAGTTTGCATTTTTGCAAAAGAATAATTTAATAAAGTTCGATTTAATAAATATTAACAAAAATTAATTAAATTACAAAGTCAAAATAAGTAAAGAAAATTGCAAATCTTTTAAAAGCTCTAAACTATCTAATATAATAAGAGAATCGCTAAAGTACATATTACGAATATACAATAATTAAGAGCATTTATTTTAGAAAAAGAAAATGATCAAGACTTTATTTAAATATTAAATATAAAATTATAAGATTAAACTTAAATTAGACAAGCAATTTACGTTTAAATTTATATATACTTTATTCGAAAAAAAATTAAAAACACTTCGCGAATACTTGACAAAAAACGAAAAAAAAATTATTAAAAAATCTCAATTATAGATAAAATATTTGATTCTTTTTATATTTAAAAAGATCGAAATTCTTCGTTTATGTGTCGATTATCGAAAGCTAAACAATATTATAATAAAAAATTGATATTTATTATTTAACATTAACGAGCTTTAAAATCGATTATTCGAAATAAAGTATTTTATTAAATTAAATTTACGAGAAACGTACAATTAAATAAAAATAAAAATAAAGAAGAAGTAAAAAATAACTTTTTGTATACGATATAAATTATACAAATATACAATAATATTATTCGAACTTACAAACGTCTTAACAATGTGTTAAAAAATAATTAATAATATATTACAACAATATTTAAATCGATTTATTATAATATATTTGAATAACATTATAATTTACTTAAGTATTTTGAAAGAACATATAAATTATATTTTCAAAATATTGAAATATTTAAATAAAAGAAATTTATATCTTAAATTAAAGAAATGCGAATTTCATTAAAAAGAAGTTAATTTCCTTAAATTTGTCGTTAAATAACATAAAATATATATAAATTTCGAAAAGTTACAAGCAATTAAAGAATAAAAATTATTTATTAATGTTAAAAAAATTTAATTCTTTCTAAATTTTATAAACTATAACAAGAAATTTATCAAAAATTACTTAATTAACGTAATATTATTAATGAATCTTACGAAGAAAAAGACGTTATAAAAATAAAAATTAACAAAAAAGAAATTATTTTAAAATCTTAAGTTAAAATGTTTAAAAAAATTAGTATTAAAAATATACAATTTACAATTGTTAAATAGAATTAAAATTAATGCATTAAATCTAGTTATTGATGCATACTTTAATTAAGAGCATAAAAACATATAATACTTAGTAATATATTTCTTAAAAAATTCTTGTTAGTCGAACAAAATTATAATATTTACGATAAAAAGTTATTTGCTATTGTACATTTTCTAAAATTATAAAGAGTATACATCGAAAAATTATTAGAACTTACGATTCTTATAAATTACAAGAATCTTCTACACTTTATTATTATTAAATAATGTTCGAAAGATTATTTAGCATAGCAAGAGATAATTAGAAGATAAAAAACAATTTGACAAGAGCATTTGCAATAGAACAATTAAAAGACTCGAAAACATTCGACTCTTTTGTTCTTAATAATAGATATTATGTCTTTCGTTTTTGTCTTTGCATCGATCTTCTTTAGAATCTTCTTATTTTATAATAATTAAATTATAACAATTGTTAATAAAGCTTTATTTTTGACAATTTTAACAAAAAGATCTTTTCTATTATAATTAAGAAAAAATTAAGACATGTTTACGCATAATTTGTTCGCACAAATATATTTTAAACACTTTAAATAAAACGACAAGTCTTTCATAACAATACAAAGACAATTAAAAAAAGAACAACATTCGCAAGCAATATCTATTAATATATTGTAATGTTTGATTTTAAATACAACACAAAAACAACTCTATTGCTAAAAAAATATAATAAAAGAGACAATAACTTTTAAAACAAAAATCTTAAAAAAAAGAAATAATGTTACAAATCTAATTCGAAACAATATAATATATAGTTTACAACGCAATATGTAACACGAAGTACAATTATTTACAAATTTAACAACTTGGCAAATAAGTAATGTTTAACATGTTTAACAACAAACTAAGCGAACAATATTTGACATGTTTGACAACGAATTAAGCAAATAATGTTCGATATATTCGACAACAAATTAAGCGAATAATGCTTGATATATTTGACAACAAGTATAACGAATAAAGAAAAGTCTCTTTCAATATATAGATTCTCGAATACAACTTTTTTATAAATTGTATTTAATTTATTTTAAGTCTTTACTTATTGTTATAATTATTAAATTACAATCTTTTGTTATTAAGTAATTGCTTGCATTGTCTAAAGACGTCTACAAATTTCTCCGATAACATAATTATTACTAATACTTCTTACGAAAGTATTAGCGTAATAATTTGCTAGAATCTCTTCTATATTAAGAGACGACGATAAAGTTGTACAACTTAATATTATATCTTATTTTGCGTATCTATTGTTTAAATATATTCTTTAGATACAATATATAAGCAATATTTTTATTGAGTCTAATGCGATTAATAATTGTAACTTTTTAATCGTTAATTAGAGTAAACAATATAACAAAGAAAGAATTACGAAATATATAAATTATACAATTATATTAAAGACTTTAGATACTATCTAATAAAAATTAAAATTAAACAAATAAAAGAGATTTTAATTGAATTATGCGAAAAACTATTATTTGTGTAACAAAGTTATTAAAAACTTGACGTCTTCTTGATTGCGTTCAAGAAATTAGCTTTGCACAATAAGACGCTTTCTATAGTTGTCTAGCTAACTAGTTATTTATAAAGATAGATTTATTGTCTTTCAACTCAATATTATTAGAAATAATAGAGATAATTTCGTTCTAGAGACTTCTAATTAAATTTATAGTTCGTACTAATGTTTTGCTTCAATTCGACACAACGTATTAAAGCGATTCGTCGTCTTATAAATTCGTTTTTCCCTAGGATTTTGTTCCAAGAGAAATCTTCGGGAGTTAAGAGTAGTGTGACCGTCGGGTCGGGTTTCAACCCGATCGGGTTAACCCGCCCAACCTTGACCCTGGGGTCAGGCAAACTTCCTAGCCCAACAGGGTGGGGCGGGCGGAGAGTGCGCGCCGAGTGTCCAACCCGACCCACCCGATCACGTGATGTCACGTGACGCGCTAACCATATGCGGTTAGCATGGACCCTGCGCTAGCTCAATTGGGCTAGCGCATCGATAAGATAAGATAAGATAAGATAAGATAAGATAAGATAAGATAAGATAAGATAAGATAAGATAAGATAAGATAAGATAAGAGGATGCTAACGCGACGAAGTTAGCTCGAATTCTTGACATTGGCCCGACGAAACCCGACCCTGGGGTCGGGTTCGCGCCTTGACCCTGGCCCAACCCTACGAGGCCCAAGAGGGTGGGTCGAGTTGAGAAAAAAGTGTTCGACTCGACCCAACGATCATACTAGTTAAGAGACAACTAAGATAAGTTAGTATTAAATTAATAATAACTAAGTTGTTACGCTAATACTTTCGTAAGAAATATTAATAATAATTATGTTATCGAAAAGACTTGTAAACGTTTTTAGACAATGTAAGCAATTATTTGATAACAAGAGATTGCAACTTAGTAATTGTAATAATAAGTAAAAACTTAAGATAAATTGAACACAATTTATAAGAAAGTCGTATTCAAGAATTTATATATTAAAAAAGATTCTTTTTTGCTTATTATATTCGTTGTTAAGTATATTAAGCATTGTCTGCTTAATTCGTTGTCAAGCATATTAAATATTATTCGCTTAGTTTGTTGTCAAGTATGTTAAACATTGTTCGCTCAACTTGTTGTTAAATATATTAAACATTAATTATTTGTTAAGTTGTCAAATTTATAAATAGTTATGCTTCGTATTATATATTATGTTATAAATTATATATTATATTGTTTCGAATTAGATTCGTAACATTATTATTTTTTTTTAAATTTTCGTTTTAAAAGTTATTGTTTTTTTTATTATATTTTTTTAGCAACAAAGTTATCTTTCTGTCGCATTCGAAATCGAATGTTACAATATATTAATAAATATTGCTTGCGAACGCTATTCTCTTTTTAATTATCTTTGTATCGTTATAAAAAACTTGTCGTTTTATTTGAGATATTTGAAATGTGTTTATGCGAATAAATTATGCATAAATATGTTTTAATTTTCTCTTAATTATAATAGAAAAGATTTTTTTATTAAAATTGTCGAAGATAAAGTTTTATTAACAATTATTATAATTCGATTGTTACGAAATAAAAAAAATTTAAAGAAAATTAATGCAAAAATAAAACGAAAGACACAATGTTTGTTATCGAAAATAAAAGAGTCGAATGCTCTTAAGTCTTTTAATTGTTTTGTTGCAAATGTTTTTGTTAAGTTGTCTTTTATCTTTTGATTATCTTTTGTTATATTAAATAATCTTTCGAACATTAATAAAATAATTAAATAAAATTATAGCAATTATCAAAATTCTTCTTTGATTTTTACGTGTTCTTTGACATAAAATATTTTTTTTACTTAATAAGATAATTTTGATCTTATTACTTTAGAATTCTTTTTATTTTGTACTTGCTTTTTTTTTAAACTTTGTAATAAAATGTTTCTTGTATAAATGTATTAAAATCGACTAATTTTAATAACGAAATATAAAATACTAAAAATATTTTAACGTTCTTAAGTAAGTCGAACTTGTAATTGATTAATTTCTTAATTATCTTAATAAAAAATAATTCGATTTTGACATAATTTAATTTCTTGCTTTTCTTCTTTGTCTTAAGATTTTTTGTTAAAGATAAATTTTATTTCTCTCTTTTAGTTAAGATGTTATTTTTCGTTTTTTATTTTAATACTTAATTGATCTTTTTTGCATAAAAGAAATGTTATTTTGTATCTTTTTTAATATAATTATTTTTTCGATAATTGATTGCGCGAATAGATGTCTTTGTTCGTTCTTAAAAAGATTCCATTTTTTATCGTAATTTGCGAAGAATAAGATTATTTTCGTAATATTCGAAATCTTTGCATTTAACGCTAATTAAATTATAAATAGTAGTAATATTTAATTGTTTTAAGTACTATTGACATAATGTCGCAAATATTGCTCAAAACTCTAGTTCATTCTTTTTGTTTAATTATTTGTGATCGAATAATAGACAATAAATATGCGAAGTCTTGTATCTAATATTAATATAAGTGTTTTTTAATAATTAGACGTAAAGAGCTTGTCTTTATTATTAATTAATTTCTTAAATATATTGTAATATTATATAAGTCGATTTAATACAATGTATTTTAGTTGTTTTGTTATAAACTTCTTTGTGCATGCGATAATATGCGAATACATAATAAGTTTGTGAATTATTATTAGTATCGAATTATATTTATTTTTAGTTGCTAAATTTGTTGATTTAAGCAACTTAATAATAAAGTTTATTGTAACTTTATCTTATAACGATTTAAATAATTTCTAATATTGAATTTCGTTATAATTCGCATATATATTATGTTTGTTCTATTAATAACTAAAACATTGTTTAATGTATGTCTTGACAACTTGTTTTATTTAAGAAAACTAACAATGCTAACGTAAAAGTTAAAGAATTTTAATTACTTTCGAATGTTCTTGTAATAATTCTTCGATGTATATTCTTTATAATTTTAGAAAGACTATAATAGCGAATAACTTCTTGTCGTGAATATTATAATTCTATTTAACTAACAAAAGTTTTCTCAAGAGATATATTATTAAATGTTATATATTTTTATGCTTTTAATTAAAGTATGCATCGATAATTAAATCTAATGCGCCAATTTCAATTTTGTTTAACAATTGTAAATTGTACATCTTTAATGTTAATTTTTTTAAACATTTTAGTTTAAAATTCTAAAATAACTTCTTTTTCGTTAATTTTTATCTTTATAACGTCTTTTTTTCGTAAAATTTGTTAATAATATTGCGTTAATTAAGTAATTTTTAATAAATTTCTTGTTATAATTTATAAAATCTAGAAAGAATTAAACTTTCTTAATATTAATAGATAATTTTTATTCTTTAATTGTTCGTAGCTTCTTGAAATTCATGCGTACTTTATATTGTTTAACAACAAATTTAAGAAAATTAAATTTTTTTTAATAAAATTCGCATTTCTTTGATGTAAGATGTAGATTTTATTTATTTAGATATTTTAATATTTTGAAAACATAATTTACATATTTTTTCAAAATACTTAAGTAAATTATAATGTTATTTAAGTATATTATAATAAATCGATTCAAATATTGTTATAATACATTATTAATTATTTTTTAATACATTATTAAAACGTTCGTAAATTCGAACAACATTATTGTGTATTTGTATAATTTATATTGTATATAAAAAGTTATCTTTTATTTCTTCTTTATTTTTTATTCTAATTTAATTATACGTTTCTCGTAAATTTAATTTAATAAAATATTTTGCTTCGAACAATCGATTTTAAAGCTCGCTAATGTTAAATAATAAATAATGATTTTTTATCGTAATAATGTTTAGTTTTTGATAATTAATATATAGATAAAAATATTCGTTCTTCTTGAATACAAAAAGAATCGAATATTTTATCTATAATTAAGATTTTTTAATAATTTTTTTTTTTTCGTTTTTTGTCAAGTATTCGCGAAGTGTTTTTAATTTTTTTTCGAATAAAGCATATATAGATTCAAACGTAAATTGCTTGCGTAATTCAAGTCTAATCTCGTAATTTTACAATTAATGTTTAAATAAAATTTCGATCGTTTTCTTTTTTTAAAATAGATGCTCTTAATTGTTATATATTCGTAATATGTACTTTAGCGATTCTCTCGCTATATTAAATAGTTTAAAACTTTTAAAAAATTCGCAATCTTTTTTATTTACTTTGACTTTATAATTTAATTAATTTTTGTTAATGTTTATTAAGTTAAACTTTATTAAATTGTTTTTTTGCGAAAATGCAAACTCGTTACTTGCAATCAAGTTTTAATTTAATTTTTTATTTATTATTGAATGCTATTGATGCGTAAATTGAATATAAATTGCATAATCACATTGTACAAATCTAAGTATTTGTGTATTTTAATTAACTTCTAAGTTATGTTGCTTTAATTAAGATATTTTTAGAACAATATTATAAATAATTATTTTTATTATATTAAAAATTAGTTTCTTGTAATATTGCTAAATAATTATTAATAGTAATTTTGTTTCTTTGTTTGTTTTTTTATTTTTTGCAAGTAATAAGTTTTTATATACAATTACTAAATTGTAAGCGTTAGACTTTTTTTAAATTTTTTTTTTTCTTTTTACAAGAACTTTAATTATAAAATTATTTATTATATTAAAATTAATTATTGCTATAAGTTAATAATTGTTAATCTTAATTAATATAATAAAACATTGTATGTGCGTTATTAAATTTAGTTGCTATTGTTAAACTAACATATTGCATTTCTTTAATATGCTTTTTATCAAAAAACTTAAACTTTTTTTTGCTTTTATGTTGTAATTTCTGCTTCGAACGTCTATTTGCATTAAATTTTCTTTTGTTGCTAAATTATTAACTTTAACTTTTTCTAATAATTAATTAACTTTTTTTTTTTTTGATAAGTTTAGTATAAGTCGTTGTAACAAGTTGTTCAATTAAAATCTTTATATGTTATAAAATTCAATTGTCTTATAATAATGTCAAATATATTCTTTTTTGTAATAACATTGCTTTTTAATTTCTTTTCGCATTTGTTTATAATCTTCGATAAATTAACTAAAGTTTCGAAATAATTCGTAATGTCTTTTATGAATTTGTAAAAATTCTTTCAATTATATTTTTTATTTAAGTCGATAACTAAATTATAAGATTTAATAATTTTTTAAAGTACTTAATTAACTTTTTACATAAATATGAGTGTCTTATTTAATAATGTTTTATTTAGAATTTTTTGTAATTGATTTAAATTCTTTATTAGATAGTAATTGTTGTTTGATTTAATCTTGAAAGTGTTTGTCTTTGTATTGATTTGCTTTCTAATATTGTTTTAACTATCGAATATTTCTCTTAATATAACGTTGATTTGTCGATAATTTATCAAGTTTCGTAATCGACAATCTCTTGCGAAATAACTCGATTTATTACATAAATAATACGTTTTTTGAAATTTGTTATTTTGCTTTTTTCTAGAATTCTTTTCTTTGCATTGTTAAGTAAAATTCAATTTTATAAATGTAAATTTACAATAGTTTAAATTATTATATTTTTGATTAAAACAAGATTCTTTTTAATAATATTTAATTATTAATTCAAAAAAGATTCTTGCTCTTTTGTAAAATTAATCGTATCGTTTTTTCATAATTTCTTCATATAGTTTGTCGTCAAAATTAATAATCATTTCGATAAAATTAAACATATCGCTAATAGATTTGTTATTGCGCATAATTTTATTTTTAAGATTGTTTTTAAAATCTTGTCGTAATACTATTATAAGTGCGACATTGTTTTATTTGATAAAATTAATATATTTTTAGAATTTTGCTGCGTGATTTATTGCAAAGATTCGTTAAATTAAGTGTTAAATTACTTTTTTTGCGATTTGTTTTTTGTTAAATGTTTTGAAAATTCTTTGAAATTTTTTTTTAAAATTGTTGAAGTTCGTAAACATTGTACAAGAATTTTTCGTTATAATTTTTTAGATATTTGCGTAAGTTTAACTTAAGTTAATGCTAAATTTTTTTTTTAAAAAATATAAATGCAAAAATCGTCTTTTTGTTTGTCAAAACAAAATAGAAGATAAAGTAAATATTTATTTGCATAAGTTAGTTCTTTAGATTAATACGATCTTTATAATAAATATTAAACTTGTTAATTCTTATTTTGTTGTCTTTATTAATAGAGAATCAACGTAATGTTGTTAAGTTAATGCTCGAAATAAAAACGCGTTAATTTAATATAAATATTCTTGGAATATTTAAAGTGTTATGCTAATATTTTCGTAAAAAATATTAATAATAATTATGTTATTAAAAAAATTTGTAAATGTCTTTAAACAATGCAAACAATTATTTAATAATAAAAGATTGCAATTTAGTAATTATAATAATAAGTAAAAACTTAAGATAAATTAAACACGATTTATAAGAAAGTCGTATTTAAGAATTTATATATTAAAAAAGATTCTTTTTTGTTCGTTATATTTGTTGTCGAGCATGTCGAACATTACTCGTTTAACTTGTTGTTAAGCATGTCGAATATTGTTCGCTTAACTCGTTGTTAAATATATTGAACATTGTTCGTTTAATTTGTTGTTAAGTATGTCGAGCATTGCTTATTTGTTATGTCGTCAAATCTATAAATAGTTGTGCTTCGTACTACATGTTGCGTCGTAGACTATATATTATATTGTTTTGAACTAGATTCGTAACATAAGTCTTGTCAAAAGTTCTAAGAGAATCGACTTAGAATAGATTTTCTAGAATAATTAGCTATTATCAATTAGATATATTGTAATATATAAAATAATTATGTATTAAATAGTACAAATTATATTTACGCTTATCTTATTATATACATTCGAAGTCTAAGTACTATTATAATTTGTTGCAAGTGTTTGTTTATTAGAAATTATGTTTAAGAATTTTAATTTAAACGTAAAAGCATCTTGAATTTTATTGTAAGAAGTAGATTTCTATATTAGAAGCGAAAAGTAAAGATCTATTCAACTTGCGAAAACATAACTAAAATTTTACTTTGTAAGTCTATTATTAACTTATTTGATTATTATATAATATTAAAATCTAATGTGATCGTTAGGTCGAATCGAACACTTTTTTCTTAATTCGATTCATTCTCTTGAGCCTCGTAGGATTGGATCAAGGTCAAGGCGCGAACCTAATTCTAGGGTCGAGTTTTGTTAGGTCAATGCCAAGAACTCAAGCTAACTTCGTCGCGTTAACATTCGCTTATCTTATCTTATCTTATCTATGCGCTAACTCGATTAAGCTAGCGCAGGGTCCACGCTAATCGCATATAATTAGCGCGTCAAGTGACGTCACGTGATCGAATAAGTCAAGTTAAACACTTGGCGCGCATTCTTCGCTCGCCCCACCCTGTTGAGCTAGGAAATTTGCTTAACCCTAGGATCAAGATTGAACGAGTTAACCCAATTGGGTTGAAACTTGACCCAACGATCACACTATCAAAATCTTTGTAACAATATAACTTGATATATTCTATAACTTGTGCATTATTAAAAGACTTAAAACTCAAGCGTGCGTTGTAGTATTAAGAGTCTTGAATTATCGCTTTAGATAATCTTTAGCACACAATTCTAAGAGATTTGATTTTGCCTGTTTTTTTTTAAATCGTCTTGAGCAGAACAACGTTTTAAATTGCATCTTTAAATTCTACGTCAACATATACTTATATATCTTAGAAATACGCTCAAGTTGTAGAGTATATCAAGTAATGTTGTTGCAAAGATTTTAACGTTCTGTAGTAATCTAATGCGTTGATGATAGATCTTCAAAGTGGAAATTTAGATGTGTTTTCGCGGGCCATATGGAGCTCTACACCAAAAGTCATGGTCGTGCCAAGACCTGGCCGATCGGGACGTTTAGGGGCTACAGGGGGCAAGGTGCCCCAGAACCTGCAGCCCGAGTCGCCCGGGCAACACCCTCTTGATGACTCTTTAGGCGGCCTCCAGTTAAAGGCACTAGTGGCGCTACTAGCGTTAGCCAGGACTTTTGGTGTAGAGCTCCGTATGGATGATACTTTCTCGCTGAAACCTGCTCCTGACCATACTTAGCATGTTAACTCGCAAGAACTTGGCATTTTCACTCCGAGAACCAAGGCAAGAATCTTGACAACTTTGCAATTTGCTTACTAAACTTAAGGGGAGGGGGCAACAAATCTTAGGCGAGTAGTGCAAACGATTTTGAACTCGCCAAATGTATGCAGGCTGCGGCATCTCCCCTATCTACAGCCTACTACGCGGCTCATACCAAGACTTACATTCTATCTCGAGAGACAACAAAATTATTATTCAAGACTTCTGGTGCAACAGATTCATGGAATCTCCCAATATTATCAGTCGGATCGAGACCATTCGTAAAAACATTCAATATAGAATATTTTATTCAAAAAATTGGCTGTCGGTATTCCGGCGGCAGGAGAGCAGCGCACTGGATCCCGAAGCAAAAGGTCCAGTATGGGTGAGCCGAGTGGCGCTGTTTCCTCCGGAAGACGACCACGCCCGTCAGGCGTTGCTCGAAACAATCGATTGTCTTTCCAGAACCCCGGAGATCTATACGAAGCCGCAACCGGCGCCAGCGAAAGGCGAATGGGTTGGACATCGACGCAACGTAAGCCCTCAAGCGCCAGAGCCTAATATTACCGAGAAGGGGAAATACCATGGTTTGATGAGAGACGTTTCCAGTGAAGTGACGATGCTTTACGTTCACGGAGGCGCTTTCTAGTGCGTCAACCCCAGTCCCACGTTCAACTTCGTTGCTTTATTCCAGTGCCACCCAACTTATCTTGCCAGCTCTGGCTCCCCAGCTCAGTCCCGTGCGTTGACCACCATGCTCGCCGCGCTTACCGGTGGCCGTTGCTTCTCCGTTAAATATCGCTTAGCACCACAGTATCCATTCCCCACTGCCCTTCTCGACCTTCTCCACACCTACCTTTCTCTCCCCTATCCGGTACCCTCGGCCCCAGCCACCCTCTCCCCGATCACCCCCCAGACTCTGGTTCTCACCGGCGACAGCGTAGGCGCAAACCTCTGCCTCGCCCTCGTGCAATCCATCCTCTCCCTCTCTCGTAGACAGTCCCGCTCCCCACCGCTCACCATCTGGAACGGTGTCTCCGTGGCCCTGCCTCTCCCCGCCGGCGTGGCACTGATCTCCCCCTGAATTGACCCCACATACTCACTCCCCTCCTACCAGCCTAGCGGAAATACAGACTACATTCCCCCCTTCTCTATCTGTTCTGCTCCTGGCTTTCCGCAGTGCGAAGCCTGGCCTACCGACCCTCCGCGTGGAGACGTCTACTGCGACTTCTCCTGCCTCCTCCACCCGCTCGTGAACCCCGCGACCGTAGAGTCCTGGCACGGAGCCCCTCCGACCTTGATTCTCTGTGGCGAAGAAGCGTCTGCTGACGGCGCGAAGCTCGTCGCGCAGCAGATGCATGCCCAAGGTGTGAAAGCCCGGTGGAGACAATACGAGGGACTGCCGCATGTGTTTATGGCATTGATGGCCGGGCTGGAGCATTCGAAGATGGCGATGAGAGAGTGGGCGGGGTTTTGCAAAGAGGTTGTCGAGGAGGTAGAGGCTTTTAGGGGTGGTGGGGAGGTGGTGGGGGTGAGGGATTTGAGTAGGGAGAAAGTGGATGTGGAGAAGTTGACACGATTGGGGAGGGAAGAGGCGGTGGGGTTGATGCGAGCCGGGAGGGACGAGCAGGGGGTTGTGAGGAGGGAGGAAGCGAAGGCAAAGATGTGACAGATGGGGTTCGAGTGCACCGGACTGATTCAGATGTGAGTCTAGGTGATGGAGCCAAATTTTGTTGCGGCTTCCACAGTGGACATGAACTTCTATGCTTGCAAGCTAGAGAGAAAAGACATACTCTTATATAAATCTACCGTCGGTTTTAATTGATTTCATCATCAACGACATACGATTTGCAAATTCACCTAAGAGAAAGCTGAGTAGCTGAATGAGATCTGTCCGAAGCTACTAATCTTGCAACAACATGGGCTTTCTGAGTTGCTCATAGCTCTTCTCTGAAGTTATTGATCTCGTGAATAATTTATGCTTATTACAACCCAGAGCACCATTTTGAAAGACTCAACTGTCCTAGCCAGCTACAATCGGGTACGGTGCTTGATCCATCCTACAGATACAGCAGAGTTGCAGCGGTGGTCGATGGTGTGATTGTGGGTTGGTGCTTTATCGAATTTCCAGCAATAGGCGCGATGTGCGTCCCTTTGTCAATACCGCTGTGGTTGCGAGGCTTGGCGTGGCAAAGATGAAGGATGAGTGGATGAGTAGAGAAGTATGTGGGCCACATTCATACAAGATGGCTGCAAATGAAAGGTTGTCCAATCCCGAGCTTGTAGGTGAAGCCATTGTAAAACCTTCCTTTTGCCTGGGCGGTGTCCGCGCTATCGATGTGGAAAGCGTGCAATGCTTCGCTCAATGTATGTTTTCAGCTGGTGGACAGCACATTAGGTACAGATACCAAAAGATGCAAGAGCTGACAGAGGTCTATCTAGCCCGAGCCTACCAGAAACCGCGGCTGGTCCATATATGCCTTATTAGAGCAAGAATCGGACTCGTAGTTGTACTTAACAGTAAATCGAGAGCCTTGGCGAACTGAGTCAATTGATTTCAAGACGGAGAACAACATCTGCAAGGGATGAGAAGACGCACTCATCCGTGACCCGGTCCCGGAACGCCCGATCGATTGGCCCGTTAGCTTCGGCGTTTTCAAGGTGCTGATTCGTCCTCATCAGGAGTCAAGGTAGAAGGCAACTCCAATTCCTTCACCAAGACTCCACACACCAAGGCCAGAACCGCGAAGCCCACCGTAGTCGAAAAGGTAGCTTGCAATGCGAGCATATAGCTCTTCTTTACCAACAACTGCATCTGGGGCGGCAGAGTATTAACATAATCCAAGCCATCTAGGATGCCATGAATGACCGCTGCTGCATCCTTTAGATCACCAATTCGAGCCCAGAGGTCCTTTTCGAGGCTTTGCTGATAGACGGCCGACGCTACACAGAGTCCCATGACAGATCCGGTCGAACGGAAAATGCACGAGAGAGATGTCACGATTGCTTGGTCTGACGGAGCGACGGAGCTGAGGAGAGCGAGAAGTGTCACGATGAGCATGCCTCCAGTTGCGAGACCCACAACTCCTAGGTACATCCGAGGAAACCAAAGTGGGGTTCCAAGCGTAATCGTGCAGCTCGTAATTGCGCTCGCTAGCATCAGCAGCAGGATAGCCCAGAGAAGGTATCTGTATTTGCCCGTCTTTGTTGCGATCATGCCAGCCACTAGCGAACCAAGAGGTAATCCGACGCTGAATGGTATCAGCGCAGCTCCTGCTTGCGTTGTCGAGACGCCACGCACACGGTAGTAGATTGGCAGATAGAATATGAAAGTATATATTGTCATGTGAAAGCACCAATTAGTGAGACAGGCACACAGGACAGTGCGGTCCCGCAAGAAGTGTAAAGGTAGGATTGGCTCTCGGGCGACGTTCTGTTCCACATATACGAAGCCACAAAAAAGGAGCGCAGCCAAAGCCAGAGATGCGGATGCTAGTGGATGGGTCCAAGGCACAATGTTGCCACCTGTCGTGAGGCCAATAAGAAATAGCACCAGTGTCGAGACGAGCAAGAAAGACCCGAGGAAGTCGACGCGAGAGATCGAGGATCGGCTACTGACCGGCTTTGGTGGACCTTTAGATCGGATGGAATCGAAAAACACACAGATAATAAATAGTGAGACGAGCGTGAAAGGTACTTGTGCGAGGAAAGCAATCCTCCAATCCCAAGTGTCGTTGATGTACCCGCCAAAGACGCCGCCGAGGCCGTTCCCCAGACCCCAGAAGACATTGCTGAAGCCCTGCCAGACCCCACGTTGGCGCAGAGGGACCAAGTCGCTGACAAGGATGGTTGCGATCGTGTTGACACAACCTCCACCCACGCCCGCTATGAGTCTCCCAAGGATCATCGTCCACTCCCCTTTAGCAAAGCCACAGATAACGTTGCCACTGGCGAAGAGGAGACTGCTGACGATCAAGCCCCATTGACGAGAGAAAATGTCGGTCAACTTGCCGCTCAGCGGTTGCGTGGCAGCTTGTCCGATTAAGAATGCGGTCGCCAGCCAGGCAAGAAGTGGCAGCGAGTTGAAGCTTGTCGCTATCGGCGCCGCTAGTGTAGCCATGACCGTACCGTCTAATCGTCGTTGTCAGATCTCGTCTCTATGGCAAAATTGCGCAGTCTCGGCTGGCAGATTCGTCAAGGGTGCTCACCCAGTCCGGCAACGAATGTGCCTATCCAAATACTCGACATGATCCACATGATCTTGCTTTTGCTGAGCTCTGCGTCATTGTCCCACTCCTTTGTAGCGGCATGCACAGAGCCATTGGCGGGGTGCTTGGTGAGCAGCGGGCTTTCCTCGTCGAATAGCGGTGGATCTGGAGCTGACAGAATAGGAACCGGCGTTTGGCTGTTTGCTATGCCCATGGCTGATACAAAGTCGTTGTACCTGGATGCAAGAAATGGAATACAGAGAAAAGGAAAGAACGTGTAAGAGATGGAAAAGAGATGACAGTCTTATGGAGCCAATGCGCCATCGTCGCTGCAGTGGAGCACATTTCAAGCTGATGTCAGTAAGATGACGGGAGCTTGATTGGGCCATTGCCACATATGGCAGGGTGTATTACGTGCAGCGATCTTGCATAACGACCCCAGTTGCAGGATCTTGCATCGACCATGGCGGTAGCCCGACAGCTTGTCTGGATAGCTCCAAGCCTAGCTTGTCGCCCCCGCTGTCGAATGGATGTAGCCGAACAATTAGAAGCATGATTGACAGGTTCGACAAAGAGCCACTCATGCATTAGTCGGCCCACCGGTACAGTAATGTAGAAGTAAGCAAGCCTGCGTTGCTCCGACCCCTTGCTTGACTCTGCTTGACTCTGCTCTTCCTCCCGGCTTCGATGTAGGAGTACATTTCATGCCTGCAGATTCACTGCCAGATTGTCCATAGTCTCTACAAGGATAGATGTTCTTGAAGCGGCCAACCAGGGAAAGTTTGAAAATGATTCGACCGCATCTATGAATTGCTTGATGATGACGTCTTCCATCTCTTTTGCCGCCAAAGTATGGACGTTCCGACGGACCGGGACATCCGAATCATATGGGCTGATACGGAGTATGGTCCTGATGTTTGCATATATCATTCACCAAGCCACTGCATATTCAAAAACGCAGGCTTACTGAGGAATGCTTGGGTGGTTATTCCGGCATTTGGGATCTCGATTGTATCGGCTTTCGACAGCGATCGCGATCGAGCGTGAAGGCAGATCTGGGGCGCGAGCTTGCGAAATCACGCCAGAGGAACGCTGACTCAAACATCTTCAAAACACCGCGTTTTCGTTGTGGAATCAAGAGTGCAGGATGACTGGGGAGGAGGAAGGTTTTCTGTAGTTTCGAGGCGGACTTTCGGGCCGACTTTCCGCCCCAAGTTCTTATTTTCCATCTTTCCGAGTCCGAAGGCACTCGAGTACCTCAGTACTCACGGTGCTCGCCCCTTTTGTCAATTTCTAAAAGAGACGCTTCATCGAGGTACACATCAGATAGGTTCACATATGTTGCTCATGCCTGATATCCCATATTCCGGCCAGAAGTCATGGACGATTCGCCTCGCATAGATCAAAGAACGAAACGACGGAACGTTAATGGAGTGGACGACCAGGGAAACCCCCTCGCTAAAGAGGCAAACCGTCAAAGCATGTACTTCCCTCGATCGAACCTCTATCGGAAGGTTTGGGGAAGGTTTCATGATATACGAGACTCGATTATTGATTCAGGTTCACTATGTCAGGCTTGAGGTCTTTGGAGCCACTTATGCTCTTGGTAGAAGAAAGGATCATTTGTAAGACAAGGCACCATTTCGTAATGCTAAAGGTTAGAGAATCTAAATCTTTCCAAATCTTTCCATTCCCTCCATGTTAAGATTCTCGCTATCTCCAATCCTAACCCATCCTCATCCTTAAAATATCCTCTATCTCATCGCCTCCTCTCAGACCATCATCTAGGGTGTCGCACTGCACACATCCACAGTCGTAGTGCTCTGCGCATTCACAAAATCAAACGTCGTCGTCTGAATCGGCTACACACACCATCATCAGCCATCTACCTCGCTCAAACCATTTAAAAAGAACTCACAATGCCGACGCCAAAACATCTCTTAGAGCTCACAGCCACGGCAGTGCACCCGTGGCAGTCGTATGTCTTGGTCGATGTGACCGCGAAGGGCTGCTCGTAAACGGTGATGGTCTCGGTGGGGCCGTTAGGTGGTGCACAGGGAGTGGCGGTGAAGGTGCACTGCGCTGGCGAGATCGGACCACCTTGGGGGATGGCGATCCTGGGGGAATTTGTTAGAGGTTGGTGGAGGAGCGGAGGGACGGGGAGTTTACACTGCGGTAGCATATGCCACGGCGCCGGCGAGGATTGAGGTGAGCTTCATGATGATCGTAGGCTTTGGGGCTAGGTGGAAAAGATCGTTCTAGGGGAATGGGAATGCGAGGATGGAGATTTGGGTTGGAGGCGGAGTGAAGAGAGAGAGAAGAGGTGCTCCTTCTTATACGATTTCCATCAGCCGTGAAGCATTAGCACCTTCAGCTCTTTTCACTGCAGAGATAACTGAGTGAGAAGCAAGCGACTCAGCGCGTCAGCATGATGTGTTACAGAGACTTCGTATACGATGCTTCGTCATGCCTCCATCGGAGTCTCGCTAATATTTCATCTGCAGTCAGAGAGATCCATGGCTTCAGGAACGAACGTTCTGCCAGTCACACCCAATCCCGATGATTGCGGCGGTCAATACTGTTCCCTGTTAGCAAAGCTCCGCGCCGCGTCAGCATGGCCTCAATGGGGCTGCAGGTTTTACCGATTTACGGAGCTGACAGACAAGCTATTGGGCGCCGGTCAGCACGTGGAACGGATTTCTCTTGGGATGAATTTGGTTATGGAAGCTTCACGATACGGGGTAGTGTGGAGCCGAGTGATACAGAGCTGAGTAAGATCGACTCGTAATTGTGCCGCAAAATGGGAGCTGAAAAGGCTGTGCAACCGGGAACGTTTTCTGGTGGACCAGGGTTCCTTCGGCCGGCTGGCCTGGAAAACTCATCACAAACTTGCAGCACCCATTAACGAAGAGGAGGGACTCGTTCAACCCGTGCAATCGATTACAATGTACTCAAAACTTACAAACATTGCCGAGAGCAGGGACACGGCCTCGATCGCTCCATTCCTTTATGGCTGCTTACAGTGGTTGTAGCGGAACGTCTCGAGGCTTCTCAAGGATTCCGTGAGAGCATCGGGAGACGAGGGATAGTTCTGCGCCTCTGAGGTGCTGTTTTGAATGTGGGGTTTCAACCAGCTTTCGTCTAGAAGTAAGTTTGATCGGGTTTTCTAGCCTTCCATTTTTCCGATTTCCCTTTTCAGCCGCCGTCCTGCAGCTAGAGGAGTCGACTGGAATCACTGAGCAGAAACATTCATGCCTCATATGCTGCCCAATGTAGTCTGGCAAACAATTGTCCTTTTAATACTATTCTTCTTGACATAGAGCGCTCAATAATTTCAATGAGTCGCTAAGGTCGCTTTGTTTGTCAGCATAGTCTTCGAGGTCGTCAAGTGACTGGCAGTGTGCTGAGTGATCCGATTTGCACTTACCCGATGGCATGGAAACTTCCCACTGTGACATTAAGTAATACTGGATACGACCCATCAGATCCGACTAATATCTCCAGCCTTTCCCGAGGAGCGAAAGAAGTCGGTTGCCCGGCCCTTTGCTGGTCTGGCCAGGTCAAGGCGTTTTCCTTCCGTCAGCCCCACCTCAGTATTCCAATCCATAAGCTCATCGTCACCAGCTTTCCAGTAGCTCTATGCACGAAGTTGACCTGATACGTTCCTGTGAACCCTCGCTTGGTATTTTCTCGCATCCAATTCGCAAAACCCACCACCTCCACCAACGGTATTGCACTGAGCGTAGATCGGATCTCCAACGTGATCTGCCCCACACGAAAGATGTACCGATCTGCCGTGGAGACCGTGGTGGTCGCAGCTGTCGCGGCGATGTCTTCGTAAAAGGACAGTAGGGTAGCGGCAGCGGTAGATAGGGGAAGAAGGGTGTGGAAGGCATGGAAATCGACCGTCCAGTCAGAGTCGATGACAAAATGAAGGGCGCCCACGAAGGGTGGTATATGGAATGGCGTGAGGGCTGTAATTCGGCGGTAAGGTGGGTGTGTGCGTGTTGTTGCGAGATCAGCTGGTTGTCGATTCGGGGTATCATGGGCGATGATGAGGATTGTGCTGTAGAGAAGTAAGAGTAAGACTGCCGACCTAGAGCGCTCGGCCACTAGCATTGCTCTCGTGTCGACTTTGAGACTGGGATGGTCCCCCAAGTCATCCTAGGATAGGCTGACATATACTCGGAGGATCACGAGTGCTAGCAGATCCGTCTTGGAAGCGTTCGGTCAGAGCTACTCTGGTCGGATCATTTATCCGTTCCCGGCGACTTTCGACATGAAAGATCCCGCAGTGAGTTATTAAAGAGCACATCGTGTGGGTACGTAGTGATTCGCTAGCTGCTCTTGTCCTATACCCCTAAACGTATCGGCTCGCCACAGTCGTCAATGGTCGGTTGTCGCATAGGATGACCTCAGTCTAACGATCTGGACCCATTGATTGAGCAGGAAGCGGCAGGTTCGATGCAGAGGTGATATGGTCACAGGTATCGAATCGCTCTCATTTCGAGCCATTTTGCGGTCCTGTGTTCTTCGAGGATGGCGGGGTGTCTGAAAGCGGTGGCCGGTCGAAACCATGTAAAATTCCCATGCTGACCCTATCACGAGTGGCGCGAATGCTTCGCCGAGTGGTGAAGAGTCCGAGGCAATCTGCCACAGGTCGTTTTTCGCGAACATAAGGTGGGTATCTTGGCTGGAATATGAAAGATTACGAGGAAGAGACTGTTGTGGGTGACAGTTGTAAAGTATTCTTTGACACTAGCGGTAATCTTTTACTATTATTACTATCAACAGACCAGCAAGCTCATGCCGCACCACAATCGGCCCCTTCATGAACAGCGTTAAGGCGAAATGCGAGGAGAGAGAGTAACTTGCTGCCCTCGCCCGGCTATCGAATCCAAAGCCCCGAATATCATTGATACTTTTTCAGGCGACACGTTGACTACCGTGGCATCCCCCTAAGGGGGCACTCATATGATACTTTTTCGGTCTGCCACTGTCACTCAAACAGCCCTAGTTGTTCTGTGGAATGTTCAACAGGAGATCACGCCCAGAGGCAAATTCTCAACGTTCAAACAAGGCCAGTCGAGTGTCATCGCATTGGCGAGCGACCATCGCAGCCTTGTTCGTGTCTGACAACCATGGGGCCCCTGGGCGCTTAGCATCTCAGCTACCAATAAAGACTCAACTTTCCCCATCTTCACCTCCATTATCATACTGCCTGGAAACATGCGCTGTTCCAGAAGCGGTGGCGGTTTTGTTTGGGGCAGAAAGTTCATGCAGAACCCGCTTGAACATATCGAGCTTTCCGGAATTACTAGAAGATGGACTTCATTCTCGGCGGCTTTGATGGCTTTTTTCCCTACAACATTGAACGAAAATGACGCCAGAGCAATATAAGCAGGCACGCAGGCTGATGAAAAAGCATAGAATCTTCTTTGAAGGTCCAGTCGAGCCAGCAAAGTGGCCCTCTGCGCACAGAGTCATCTTCAGTAATATTCGAGCACTTGGGGAGCGCAAGTACATTGATCATGAAGAAGCGAGAAAACAACGGTCTCCAAAAGGGTCTTTCGGAGCCGATGCTCTTGACAGAGCTGCTCGAATCACATCCATTGCGGACAAATGTCTCCTCGAAAGACGAAATGAGGCGGGATGGAGATTGAGCTTAGAGCCCGAAATCTTGGCTCGCTTTCAGAACGACATAGCCTGGTACGTCCAATTGTCGCATGAGATCAACATGCTCCATTGAAGCTAAATGAGGTAGTTCACAATGCCGGGGCCGTTTATGGAGGTCTGAAGTCGAAGTTATGGTTGACAACGCTAATAAGATTGGCCCCTTGCTTGAGCAGCGCCGGCAAAAACGCAAGGATTGCGCGTGCCCTCCGAGTCATCGTCAGGCAGATGGGTAAGTTAGAAATCGAGGAATGATGCCGTCCGAATACGATGACCTAACAGATGTATAGCTACCGCGTGGCAATTAATCCGCTTTTCTCAGACCGCGCCGAAGAGCTGGTGTATCATGATAATCTTGTTATGCCTGATATTTCGAAAAAGGAACACCCTGACCGAGTGTTTGGTCTTCGCAAAACAAGGGTTTTTGAAGACGCGCTATGCTGTCCGTCCCAGGTCCAACCTTTTCGATCGGTCCGCAGCGTCCTAAGATTCAGCCCGTTTCAAAATGTCGGCGAGCCTCTGCTTTTTCCATTTTTGATTCTGGAAGCGAAATCCGAGAAAGGGTCTGATGATTGGGATTCAATCGAAAAGCAGACCGCTTTCCCTATTCGCACGCTACTGAAATTACAGCATGACTTGTATCAGCAAACCAACGATCAGTCCATTTGGCGTGATGGTCCCTTGGTGTGGTTTTTATCTAATAAGGGCGAGAATTGGCGCGTGTATGGGTGCTTCACGGACGTCGCAGACGAAATTTCAAATTATGTAAGGATTCTCGTTGTCCCTACCACCACACAGCGAAACCTGACTGACGAGAATCTATAGCGTATTGTGTCATTGTGGAAAGGCAGCGTGCGCTTTAGGGATGAGGCCTTGCAGCTGCTCCTGATTATCGATCATATCTTCGATTGGGCTCGTGATCAATACAGACCTTCTATACTACGCCATATCAAATCGCTCTCCAAATCTAGTTCTACTGGGACAATGACAGACAGCGATGACAGCGATATCTGGTCATTAAGGTCTCCGGTGGAAAACTTAGCCAAAGGGTCGCCGCGAGAGCAGACGCCAGACATTGTAGAATTGAGCGAAACGCCGGAAATATTTCGCACATCCCGACCGCCTTATCTACTGGACTCGCCAAGAGGGGCCTTTCGATATGGCTCTACCATCGTTTCCGAGTTCTCGGCGCTCCTCATTACCGGAGACAGCGCCAATACTATGCTTCAATCTTTTGCTACTGAGGCCAGAGCCAAGCTATATGCTCGCAAAGCATTGAAAGCCCTTGTAGAGAGAACCGAGGTGGTCCGGCTTACCGGGCAGTCTCTGGGCAAGCTCGAGCACCTCTGGACTGGCGAATCAGAGATACCGGCGAATTCTGTCATCTCTGCTACGAGCTTCTATACTATCACAGTTGTCAAGATAGGGTTGACTGCAGATTGGCATCAGGTTAGACATTTATGCTGTTTGGCTGTTTCCGAAGATGCATTCGGTGTGCTAGCGCAATTTTCGGGCTTGCGGCATCTTCCAAAACCAAAAGTGTTCAGTTGCCAACAAGAAACCTTGTTGGATCTCTTCAGAGTTCTACGATCGGCATCCGCAGACTCTACTCTGCGTGCATCAATTCGACGGCTCGCACTTGGTCTGCAGGTGAGATGTGCTTCCAACGCGGACGGATCTGCGGTCCCTATTGGGGGCAGGCCATGGATACCAGCACCGGGCTTCACAGAAAACCGCGGGAGATGGTTCGGGCTGGCGATGATAGGTTATTGCCACCTAGTACAAGAAGTTGTTTACGAGGTATACAAAAGACACAAGATCGGAAGACGAGAACCCTCGGAAGTTTTCATTCGCCGTTCCACTGGATCGGACGAGCAAAGTCCAAAGCCGCATTCCACCAAAACGACGTTTCCCTTCCTCCCAAAACTGAAATACGTTGCGAATGGTATTGTGGTCGTCGTAGGCCACTGCGAGAACCCAAAGACTGAAACCCCTGCAAGTATCTGCATCTTTACCTTTTCCAAGAATCCTGGTGAACAACGTCGGAAGATGATCAAAATTCTCGAAAAAGTGGATCTCTTTGATCGCGCAATATACCAGACTCGAAGACATGGACCGAATAAATCTGTAAGGTCAAAAGAATCCAATATGATCGATAATCGAACCACAGCAAGGAAAGATTTTTACAAGCATCTGCAAGAGCTCATTGCCTACTTACAGAGAGAAGAGGGCTCGTACTTGCACGCATTACCTGAGCAACGTCAACTTACTTTAGCGGAAGCAGTCACGCAGCTCGTACAACCTGCGCCTTCTGATGCGCAGACAAGGGACTCTTGTGTAAGCGCCGGAAGCCTCCAGTCTCCGACATCTAGATTCTTCAAACGACACGAACAGGCGTGGGCTATCCTTACCAGACCCGGAGGGCTTGACTATTTGTGTGCACACTGCATAAAAGCACTGCTGACCTCTGGGCACTCAACCCTGAAAGAAATCGTAACTGTGTTTGCAAAGACCATTCGGGACTGGAATTCAGACCTCGATGATGATCTGAAGACAGAATTCACAGCTGTAAGACATCCGTTCCTCGAGGAGAACGTCAATCGTCTTCTATATGCAATTATGAGTGAGCACGGAGTATCCGGTATCCGTCTCCTGCTACTATTGAAAGAACTTCGTAACGTTAACGCTCCCAAGGAGGATTCACCTCTGATCAGTGATTCCGAGGATTGTAGACTTATCGAGGGCCAGAGACTTCCGGAAGAGCGTGCATTGGTCTTATCAAATCAGGCAGGAAGCGAAAAAGCTGCTCTCGAGTCTCATGAGCATAAGCTATCCTCGCAAACTTCTCCAAGCACGTTTGTAGATTTGACAGTGGAAGAGGAGACAACAGATGTGATAGCGGCTTCATCTGATGAGCCAGCGGCTACTTCACCGACCTCATACAACGAGGGTCAGCAGCCAATAACGCCGGCGGTCGGCACCAACAACGCTACTTTGTCGCCGTCTCTGGTGGCAATGAATGACGCGTCTCGTGCTCTACTTATGGGCATGGGCTTCAAAGCGTCGTGGTGCCGAGTTGCCTTGGATACCTGTGGCAAAGATGATCCACAGCTGGCTATAGAATGGCTTGTGCAACAGTCTGAATTCGCAGGTGATCCTGATCAAGTGGATCTTGGAGACCATGGTAATGGAAGCCCTTCGTTGGTGGCAATCAGTGATCACCAATCCTTAAGTGAACAACTCGCCTGGGTTCACGAGTGACGGATAGCACAAAAATGGGCTTGCATTATCGAGAAAAGGCAGATGCCCTCTTAGCTAGGAGTATATGATTTGAAAAGGTTAAAGCTTCGGGAAATTCGAGTGGTGCCAACCTCAAGAGTAGATCGGTAACTTATAATGTGTGAATTTGAACGATGGCTATCAAGAGGCTGACTTTACAATGAAAATCTTTGGGTCAACGGACGTCCCATCCAGATAGCTTGGAGGACCATTATATTACGGAGAAGCGCCCAGACGGGGCTTTCCCGACCCTGTCTTTGGGCTTGACGCTTTGGCTTATTCCAAGAACCCTCTATGCGAAATACCACAGGTGCTCGCGTTGTTAATGCGAAAAATCTTACTATAGGGAGGCGTAGATTGCAAATTATCTAGAATTGGCTCATCGCGATGGTCCAGATAGTCCCAACAATTGAAGGGAAGCCTGAATATCGAGCATATCCGAGATCCGTACATATGACTCCGTGGTGAGGAATTTCGACTCGACGGGGTGCGCGTAGCGACAGGGTATAGATGGAGAATCCTAATTGAGAGAGGACAAGCAGTCCACACGATGTATATGGGGAAAACGTACGAGATACGAACAGACTGGAAAACAGGTGGGCGGCTGGTGGGTTAGGAAGACATCAAGACAGTGAATCATATGGGGCTCCATAAACTAGCCATCAACTGCTAAAGATTGAAGTTTCCACACACGAAGCTGTAGTTCGGAAAGGAGTGTCCTATGTCGATCTGGTATTCCTACTGGTATTCATGGGAAACCTTTATTTCGGTGATAGTGGGACAGGCTCTTCTGGATTTGCCACGTATGTCTGGCTGATTCAGAAGATGTCCGGAGGTCTCATGCAATCTGTATACCTACGGCAGCTCTGATGTGGACGTGGACGTGCCGCCGAATGCTTCGAATGCTGGAAGGTCAACAGTGAAGGTCGAGACTACGGCTATCGGCACTCCCTGAGGACATAATTCTTGCCAATTTACCGATCAGATTACACATGCAGATGGTGCCAATCACGGATAAGTGTATTGCTTGGTCCGCGGATTGTACCTCATATATTCTTCGCCATCTTCATCGAAGCAAACCTCCTCCTCCGCCGCAGGATCCCAGTACCAGTGCATGACATACGCCAAATCCGGACCATAAGTCTCACTCTCCTCGTCGCATGATCCCCCTTCACCAAGTCCCAGAACCTCCAATTCGAACCCAGGCCCAAATCGCTTCAGCATCGGAACCTGACTGCTCCCTTGGTCATTCACCCAAAGCTTAGCAATAGCTACCCGATCTCTACCCCCGGGCAGTACACCCGGCTACGAACCATCGTCGCGAAGAATCTTCTTCTCCGCGTACGTCGTGAAGTTCCCATCGGCGTCTTCGAACTCCGATGGCCAGTGCGATGGAAGAACGAACCACGGATGACGATCGCGCCCTTTGTCCATGTCCATCACCAGGGCGTGCCCCGTTTTGCTCCACGAGCCGTTCGGTCGCACATGGATGACCCAGCCGAGGCTGGCGAAACGGCGGAGTTTAGTGTCTTCCGATGCGTCGACAACTCGCCTATGCTTATCGAGTCCGGCAGGGCGTTCGTCTGGATAACCAATCGCCCCTGAGTCTGTGGCCGCGTAATGCAGATCGGTACGGTCTTCCTCCTTCGTTGGAGGTAGCGCTGCGAGGCCCGGGATGAGCTTAAGCTGGCCGTCGTTCATCTCAGGGAGTCTTCCTAGATGCACAGATCATAATCGCCTAGAGCTCAATAACTTCTCCAGTTCTGTAACGGTGCCTGCTGGAGTGGTATGCGGGCTGAACTTATACGCTGCATTCCAGAAATGCTCGGCTGTAGGCGCTGGCTGAACCAGTTCGAGTGTCTTTTGTTGGTTGAGGGTTCGCATCCTCCAATTAAAGTAATCGCGTCCCATGACATCCTTCATGAAACCATGGGTTCGGCGTAATTTATCTAATTCACCCTCCACGAATCGACCATATTGGGTTGGATGGTAGGCAAAGTGGGTGTCTTTGGCGGCTTGAAAGATGCCTTCGAAGATGTCTTCCACGGTTTGAGGCTGAGCCATGTTTGCGATTCCTATGATAGTAATAGCGCTTCGTAAGCTGGACCCGGTCTTGCTGAGCTTGGAGTGTGCAATGAAGAATTTTTGACTCATAAGTGCAGAATTTTGATATCAATCCTATACCAAGCCGCTAGTCACTCCATCATCAGGAAATGCCTCATCTCCAGTTTTACACTACACATAAGCAGTATCGCCTAGAAAAGACTACAAGGACTCGAGCCTACGCGAATCAAGAGTATCGGACCCATAGACGAGCAAGACTCTCGTCACTCTCTGGACACTCTCCGAATACTGACCCCCTATCTCAGCAGTAGCAAGAATGGTAAAGAACGCAAAAACGGAACCACGTTGGACCGAACCCCTAACGAAGACCACCAGCGAAACAAATAAATCATCAAATTATCTCACTGGCTCGGCCGTTGCATCCTGCAACAGAGCTCACATCGTCTTGGATTCGTCCGTTGACTCCGTCGAGCATTAGAAGTGAGTCGTGTCCGGGTATGTAATAATGAACCGAGTACTAACTTAATAGTATAGATCTTACCTAACAGTATCTAAATGATCTTCGAAATCGAGGGAATTAAAACGAGAAGATTCTTGGAACATAGGATCGGAAAGAAAGATTTAGAGTCTGTGAATTCAAAATGAAAGCTCCAACTGGCTCCACCAGCCCTATTCGGGTTCGTTTAAATAGACTGTATCAGATCGGCTATCGCAGATCTAGTATATTGCGGCTGCCTTGTCTTCCCCCTTATCTATGCTAGAGGCTGATGGCTGTTTGGCTAATCAAGCGACAGCTTTAAGGTACTTTCCCATATTTCAGGATCCGTATCCGGGGTCCATATCCAGGGTCCATGTTTTCTTTCAAGGTTTACATAAAGTACAAACGGTATATACACGCCGTGGGCCCGAAAGCTTCCAAGAAGCTGCCGCTCTATATCGAGCGACGATGCCTTTTCCAAGACCTTTCCAGACCACCTTGAGTGGCATACAGTATCTCGCCCATCATCATGCCATCGTAAGCAACACATTCGGCCCAGGTGGCCCCGTGGTTGCTGATCTTGCTGAAGGGCGTTTTGGACATTACTCCGGACTCTCGAATCTGAGACGTCCCTTCGTCCTGCACTAGCGCTATCGACAGTCAATGGACGGATTGATACTGTCAACATTCGCAAAAGTCTCGAGAAATTCGCAGCAATAGGCGATTTTCTAAACTCTCTGATCGCAAGTCTCTCCTGGTACTGTGGTAGACCTGGAGAAAGTTAAGAAAGACTTCGGTCACTCAGACAGTGCGACTTTCATTCAGTTATGGAGCTCTACGGCCAAATCGTCGCAGGCGCTATAACCGTGTGGACCATACTTCCTGCATGGTCAGAACATCCATCAAGCATGGAGATTATACACGGACCATCTAGATACATTTGTACAGACAGTTCTCCCGAACAATGCCACGAAGCCATATGAGTGAGTAGAAATTAGTGGTCCGAACTCCCAGATCACTGATAGGGCGAAACCTTCGCCCCCTTGTAGGCATCTCGTCAGAGGGCGTCTACATCACGGCTGTAGTTCCCAGTCGATTATAAGGGAGGTCTTGCAAGAAAAACCCCTTGGGCGTATAAGAATCAGTATCAAGGATAACTTCGCTCTGGCAGGGATCAAGTCGACAATGATGAATGGCGCTTGCAGAGACTTTCATGACCCAAAGGAGGCGTTTGCAAGATATGTTCAGAAGCTCATAGATCACGAAGCAATCATCGTTGGGAAGACTGGGAAGACAAAGACGAGCGATTTTGCCTCGGCCGAGGAGGCAACTGACCAATGGATAGATTATCATTGCACTTTCAACCCCCATAGAGCCAAATACCAGTTACCCTTTGGTAGTACCACAGGAAGTGCCGCAGCACTAGCCGGTTATGGCTGGTTTGATGCCTCCATTGGGACCGACAGTATGTTTTCATTCAAGTGAACTCAATATTCTGACAATTTGCAGCTACTGGAAGTATTCGAGCCTCCACTGGAGTTTATGCATTAAGATCCAGCTAGGGCTCTAGCTTTCCTGAGGACGTAGTGAATCAATGCAAGTATGTCCACCTAGCATTTCCAAATTGGATTACGCTTAGCTGCTGTACGATAGGGCTTACGATACTGTTGGGCTACTCAGTCGTAACCTATTATTCTTGTATCAACTGGCCTGGACATCTCTAGAGCTCAAAGATTTCGCTTCTGTACATCACGAGCCCGCGTCTTCTGACATTCGCAGCTATCGCAGAAGGTCCTGTACCCCGATGACTTTCCCCCTCATAGCAATAGCGGTCAGCAAGCAATAGTTGACGAATTTTTAGAGACACTCGAATCCCATCTGGGTGTGAAGAAGAACAGCTTTCAGATTCATCGAGAGGTGAGCTCAATGCTCGCCTCCTGAAACCAAATAGAAATCTTTATAATACTATCTGGCAATGGTTCGTCTTCTTCTTCTACCAACTCGATCCACGCTAAGGGGCGTAGAGCGGATACCATCCTTTTCTTCTATGAAGGCTACCACGAACACAACTACTTCTGGAAGAATCATCGTCGAGAAGTTGGGAAAGAGCTCTACGTCAGCCCTTGCATGGAATTTCGATGGTCAGGCAATCCCCTTATGTATTCGGGGGTGCAGGAAACCATGGCACTGACATGACTACGGGGCCAAAGTCACGAAAGAAGAGCGCGATCAGGATCTGGCCGAGCTACAGGTATTCCGAAACCGAATAATCCAGTGCGTCCTCAGCCCGGATCCCAAGACCGGCCCCAACGCCATCCTCATCATGCCCAGCGGCAATGGCGGGCCCCAAAGATCGTGACAGTCCCTCAAGTAAGTCCGCCATCGTGAACGCCCCATGACTTCTGCGCTCTAAGCATTGGTGCAGTGCGCCAAGCCCTACACCCACGTTCTCCGAAAACTATATCGCATCGATATCTCAGCTTCCGCAGTTGATAATTGCCGCGTATGAGTCAAGCAATCCCATGTACACCATCGAAAACTAAACCAGGTTGTTGGGCAAAACCCATATAAATCTCGTAGTAGTGGGCGGCTGGAACATGGCCCATCGTTGGTAGGTGCAAAAAGTAAGGCTTACGACATCAATGACTTCGCACATTGACGAACGCTCCCCCAGCAGCAACCTCGGGTTGATCCAGCTCGCCCAAGAGGCCTTTGAACGAGCGGGGTGGCCGGCGATCTTGGGGTTTGGGTAGATGCTGGGTTTGCATAGCCGCTAGGAATTTTCGAATGTCGAGGCTTTGGCTGGCTGGCAGGTTTTGACGAAACGGGATGGCGCGATGGGAAGGGGAGGGAGATGTGGAAGATGATTTTGCTGCTTGTAACAATATGCGAGAAGGAAAACCAATGATGCTACACAGGAAGGCTTTGGATGGTCATGGAAAAGCGTCTCGAGGAAATCGCTTTTTCGAGGGCTGGTAGAAGAAGATTCTGAGTACACGACAGGACGAAAACAGACGGATGAAGGAGTGTGAGTGGAATAGTATGTATCAGACCGCCCGAAAGACCCGATGGGGTTTAGGTATGGCGGTCCTTTGGAGGATGCATCTATTTATCATCTTTCTATCTGCTTTCTGTTTCCTGTTCGCGTTTGCTATTACCTTTAATTCGACCGAGTTCAACGCCACCTTTACCCTTCATCGGCTAGCGAGATGATGAGAAACCAAACTTTGCAGAGAAAATACCCGGTCTAAACCCAGGCACCTCTATCCCCAGCATCTACCACATCAAAGCCCCCAACCCCACCGCGACTCCCAGCATCAGCGTCTCCATGCCGAACCGACGTGTCCGATCAGCAGCGCCCGTGAAGCCCGGAATCGGAGGCTGAATACCCGTCCCCGTGATATTCCCTCCAAACCCTCCCGTTGCGCTTGCGACCGCTCCGCTCGCAGTGCCAGCAGCAGTGGAAATATCTGATGAGTTGCCCGACCCACTGTATACAGCCCCCGGGATACCATGCAAACCAGGCCTTATCTCCTGCACGTTCCTCTCCGTGGAAGGCGACAGGTTCGCTTGCGCAAAGGCGATGACCTCAGCATCGATGTTGTAGACCAGGTAGGCGGAATGCAGGAAATCGTCGCCGAGGGTGAAGCTGCTGCCGGTAGTATCAGACGAGGGACTCACGCTGATCGCACAGCATGGCGACGTGCCGCACGTTCCAGGTTTAGCGGGATCGTAAGGCTTTACAAAGGCCCCCACTGGTACGACGATTTTGGCTCCCGCGGGGCCGCCGAATCCGAATTCAAAGCTTGCGGTGGCGTTGGCTTGAGTACACGGCACATAAAAATTCCCATCGGCGGCAGCTTCCGCGCCGAGAAATTGCTGGAAGGCATAAAACATGGCAGGTGGGAAGTTCGATGCTTCGGAGCCAGAATCGAGGAGGACGTACGCTGGGAGCGATTGGTTGCTCAGGTCCTTGAAGTCGTTTTTGATGTCGCCAGAGGAAGAAGAAGTGAACGATGTGCATGAGACGGCAAATTCTCTCTGTATAGTTTCTCCAGATTTTTTAATCATTGGCACCGCGATAAGGGGCCCGGTGTAGAGTGAAGAGTCGACACCACCAAAGAGAATGCTGCCAGTGGCGGCGTCTAGGGGGGTTGTCAGTCAAATCCCCAACAATTGACTCGAGCGGGACTTGGATGTACGAACCTTGACTATTGACGTACAAGCTGAAAGCTCTTGTGCCGATGACGCCGTTGTTACGCAAGCTGGATACTATGTTCGGATAGGGTGGCTGGTTCAGAGCAGATATTCCCGCTTCGTTAGCTTCGAAACCGACTCCTACCAAGCCGACAGCGTCGGCACCATTAGATCCTGTGGTCAAGTTCGCAGTCGTCTCGGCGACACCGAATTCAACCTTTTCCATGATCGCACCACCGAGGCGGACAGTGTCCCTGAAGAAGGTGCCGTTGTAAGCACTATTGTCGCCGAAAGCTGCGCGGAGGAGTGACTGTGTGATTTCCGATGTTGAAGACTTCAGCGCGTCATCTACCCCATGTCTGTTAGTAAGCCATACCGAATGAAGGGCAGAGTCTTGGAGTGGCGGTAGGACTTACAAGCCCCAGTCCTCTTACAGTCCTCCTGGTGTTCTAGACAGAAATCCTCGTTGATAGACGGCACGAAGAGGTCGCTACTACCGGTATCGATGTTGAGGAAGAAATGCTGAGGTGGGGTTCCGATCTCAAGTTCCACCAAGTACAATGTCTTGAGGTTCTCAAGAGTCAAGGGGACGCTGCCATCACGGCGCATGATCGTCCGAGGAGCCTTGACTTTGTTGAACTCCATACCTATTGCCCTGGGACTGGCAGATGCAAACGAAGTCCATGGTAGACAAGTGGCCACGGCGACGGCGAGAGAGAGCGATGAGTACGGCATATTGGAGAGAAGAACAAAGAGATATGAGGAAAGGACTGATGAGCAGGAGAGAGCGGATATGAGGGAGACAACACTGCAGGAGACGCGTACGCATTAAAAGCTAGAGCATTTGGTACTTCTTATACCTACCGTTAGGTGAGCAGTCAGAAGGCATCTATTAAGGCATGCAGGCTAGTCGATCAGGATCTCCGTTCCGGGCGCAGCCTTACCGGGAAGGAATCCTGAGATCCTAAGGGAGCAAGCACCTCGAGCTTGAAGGTCGAAGCCACCGATGTCGAGTACTCATAGTAAGGCCGTAGAACTTGGTTCTGGTGTTTTGCCAGACAGCAGATCATCACAAAGCTCCACCGGCCTTGGTTGTTGGTGCTGGCGCTGGCAATTCGGACTCCTCGAAAATTTGGTGAGATCACAGCCGATAAGGAAGGATTAGTGAAGATCCTGAACCAGATTCATTACAGCTGTGGTTATCGGTCTTGCAGGTGGTTCCTTTCTTGCCCTTAGCTGCGGTCAGGGTTCATTAGGATTTGGAAGGGCTGAAGTTTTGAGATGAGGGACGGTAGATGAGTGAGTTAGCTAGGGGGTCTTGCTTGAGCAACTAGCCCACTTTTGGGGGCCGTGCTGACTGCGCACCCAGGCTTCCCTTTCATAGCCTTCGGTTGAGGATCTCCTATTTTAGAAGCTGAGTTTCTGGCACTCATCCTGAATTCGCATGATGATAGTTTGTTCGTGATTTACGGCAACAGTGGAACGAAACAAACTGGACCTGCAAACAAACTTACAGTACCTTTCCACAACATAAACTATGCGCTCAGGCCAGTACGTTCCTTCAGTTGCTTCGGAACAGCGCGATAGTGTCTGGAAAGACGTTTACGTTGTCCGAAAACCTTGCCAAACTCTGGCCATCCCTGTTGATCATCGAAGTCGAGCCAATCGTGTTGAGGTTGTAGACGTCGACATTCGAACACGAGCCTTCGATGTCAAAGATCATGGTCTGGCAAGTCTCGCCGTTGCCCGCAGCCGAGCACGCTACATCAATCGGTAAGCACACAATTGCAGTATTGGCTAGGAAATACTTGAAGGGTTGGATATACGTACATGTGTTGTAATTGTTGAAGAAACTATACAGTCCCGCGCCATAGATCAGGATGTCCTGCGAGTTCACAACCCGCAGACCCCAGCCATCAGCGCTGTTCCCGGCAATGCCGCGCGATGAAGCAGCGATATCGGGGTCATTGAGAAACGGGACTGGAGGGAAAGGTATCGTAGCATTCGGATTTGGCTGGTAGTAGCTGCATTGATGATCAGCCTCAGAAGATAGACGAGCGCCAAGCAGAGAAGCTCATTCGGGGTTTTACGCTGTCTCAGTCTGAATCTGGCCCGCAAAAACGTCCTTCGTGTTTGCGAATTGGTATTGGTATAACGCTGCATGTTCTACTGCTGTACCGACCCTATACTGTGAATCAGCGCCGCGAAAAAGACGTTACCTTCGTCCGTAGGTGGAGGCACTTACAGCCAGGTTGTTCCTTGTCCGCTCTCGATGTAAAGGCCACGACCTGTGTAGATGGTAATTTGCGTACTGAGGAGTCCGTATCAGCTACGGGTCAAGAGGGGCCGTATGGGTAATTTACCTTGTAGGGTCATCAAGATCGTGGTCGGCGGTCCATAGCCATACGTTCTCGAGATATAGAGCCGTAGCTGAACGGGTAACGTGCATCATCAGGTAAGCTGCGATACAATTCGTGTTCACCGGCGCCGGCGGGGTAGCAACAGTCGGCGTGGTTGGGCATTGAGCGACTTGGAGATTTGAACCAGCGAAGCCCCCTGATGGCTTGTTAGACTTGCATTCTGGGATTACACCGCAGAACTCACCGACGCGCGCATGGACATCCCAAAGACCTGTGGGTTTGCTAGTTGACGCAGCTAGATTGACCTCGAACAACACTGCTCCAGGCTGATGACCTTGTGTGCTCACAATCATGTCTGACCACTCGATCGATCCGGCTTCTCCAGGGCGACCAATGCGAACGACAGGCTGTGGCTGATTGATGTCGGCGAAGAACTCGCCACTTGACATTATAACAGGATAGGTCTCCCCAACAATTTTGGATTCAGGTGGCACATTGACCGTACGAGTGACCTTATAGACTCCGAAATCGAAGAAGACTATCTGGTCCCTTTTAGCGGCCATTGTGATAACCCGTTGAAGGGCATCCGTGTCATCGGTAACTGTCCACACCCCTCAGCAACAGGATCCTGTGACTAGGATCATACATACCTCCATCGCCTTTGGCACCCTCGGAGCGTACACTCACGACTTGCGAGAGAGGAGTGGTCCCGTATTGAGGTTTGCTTCTCTCGTAGAATCTGCCTTCACCACTGAGCAGACTGCCGGGTCGCGGGAATGGCTCGATGGGACCCTCGAGCACATTGGGACCGTTGGGTAGGTATGAGTGGCCTTGACCCCAGGCAGCAATGGTTGTTGCGCCCGTGGTTCCTGCAAGCGAGATACTACCTCCTGGTCCGCTTACCGCTACAGGTACATTGTTGAGCTGCACATTCTCCAGGATTAAGCTTCCAGCCGTGGGAGGTTGAGAGTTTGCATCATGACTAGTGGCAATACCGACCTTTGTGTTGCTGATCGACGAATCGATGAAGGTCACAGAGCCCACAGTTTGGCCCCCTGTGCTCGGGTTTACGGAAGACATGTTCAACCCGGTGCTGCAATTGTTAATGCTGATTGATTTGTAAGTCCAGCCCCAATCCCAGATCTGATTGATGGCGGTCACCGCGCTGTAGAACGTGAGGTTTCTCATCGTGAATTGCTGATTACCGAACGTGGCTGCATTGAGCCCACCATAGAACACTAGATCATTCATGAAACCACCAGATCCTAGGACCAGCTGTCAGCATCCAAAATGCAATTTTATGAAATCTTTCATTGAGCAGTGATCGGCAGACAAATTAAGCACCTTGCCTCGTGAAGGAACATTCAAATCATGCTTGCTACATAGGACGTATCCGCGTGCAGAGGAAGTCAAACACCGAATTCGAAAACTGCTAAACTCATACGGACCTGATTCGATGAAGATGCCATTATGCTGCGTTCCGGGAACATCGCTCATCTGGAAGACGATGTTCTGCAAGCTGGTGGCTTGAGCTGTAGGCCAATGAATTCCCGTGATGGCTGATGTCGAAGGTATGTTGGTCATATCAATGACGAAGTTCCTGATCTGCCTATAGAAGACGTTTGTGCTCCCAAACCCAAGACCGTTGGCTCCATACTGGTCCCCATCGACCAAACCAAAACCAGTAAAATTCGCCGTGGCCCGCAGCACTGGTACACAGTTTGGATTGCCAATCAATTGGGTCTCGTAGTAGTCGATTAGCGAGGCACTGAGGAGGTAGGTGCCGGATGGAAAGTAGACAACAGCGGGGGATGTGGTAGATGACTGGCAAGTGCCTGGGCCACATCGGCCGCCGCTGCTGATAGCATTGTTAATGGCCGCAGTGTCATCAGCCACGCCGTCGCCTGGGAAACGTAAGCTTCAGTTCGAGTTTCTGTCCCTGGTTTCTCAATCACCTTTGGCTCCGAAATCCTTGACGTTACGGAAAACCTGGTAGCTTGTTGGGTCAGGATGGAAAGGTGACAAGCCCTGATGTTTGATGTTCTCCAGCCAGTATGCACAAGTCGAGGTCGGAGTGGGCGGTGGCCGGTGGGGCTTCCCTGTTCGGGTCGCAGTGGTCTCTGACCCGGTTGGGCCATGGTATGTATGATAATGGTCAAACCGGGAGAGCATATACTGCACATCCTCTTCGATTTCGGGGATCTGGTAGTGAACGTGCTGCGCGAGAGCTGTGCTTGTGAAGGCAGACACAACGAGGAGTAGGTTCAAAGACAGCATGGCGGCCTATGGAAGCTTAGGAAGCAGAAGATAGGAAAGATTGTTAAGTTCAAGTTGAGCCAGCAAGAACGAAGAAGTAGCAGAGGTACTCAAGAGCAGACCCACACGCCAACATCGATGACGCGATGTGCATCACTTTCTCGTAAAGTATACTTTAACAACCACATGGTTCTCCACTCGGAGATACGTTAGCCACCTTATTTCCCCATACCATCACAATAAAATCGGCTATACTTGTTAATAAGCAAGGGGGAGCCCTTCAGTTGAAATCTGAGATGGACCACCCAGAGCGGGCGTCGCAGGGTATCGGCCAGCTTCTCCAGATTCCAGCGTGAGGGGAATCCCCGTATACCCGGTGGATGGGGCCATGTCGCTGTCGCGGGTAGAGAAGATAGCGCCCAACGCAGGTGCTTGTGACCCTCATGAAAGAAAGCTACTTCCGCCTCGTTCCCATTTGGGCTTCTTGGAGGCTCTTGCCTGTCAGAGGCTCTCGAGTGAAAGCTGAAGATGGCTTGATTGCGGGGGAATCACGTCCGAGCGCCAACGGCTCGAGATGCCTTAACCGAGGTCCACCGAGGCAGGTCATTCATGGATGCGACGGGCGACACACTTGGTAAAAAACTACCTGTAAGCTGTCTGAGTACTTTGGTAGTGCTCCAGCCGATGGTCGAAAGGACTGTAGGTAGTCGGCGGGGGGCGGTCGGAAGATGGATTCATCCCAACCCTAACGCGGATGGCTTGGCATGCCGGAGATAAAGCACTCCCTCGGTTTTAAGAACTTGAGATACATGAGCCGAGGTCATCACCGTGAGCTCAAATTCAACAAGCAGTCAACATTGAACCAGCTTCTGATTCGCAAACAGCCTACACGTCCGGAATAAGCCTACAGTACTACTGCGCGTTGATATCTATGACGATTATCTGCCGTAGCTTGTTCAACTGCCACGACTAGGCTGGTGAACCAAAGGAAGATGGTCTCCCAGGAAGCTGGCCGGCCTACAACGCGAAGCTCAAGGACATGTCTTACGACTTGGTTGCTCTATCTGGAGTGCCGCTTTCAACGGTCTGCCCTCTACTGCGTCTTGTCTTCCAATGGCAGTCGGTGCTGCAAGTGGCATTGGTGAGGGTACCCTCAAGCACTTCTGCCAATATATGATTGAACCGCGTGTATACATCACCAGGACATACGCGACGCTCCCTTCGTGAGCGAAGAACCTCCAAGAGCGTGTTGTCAACGGATTCAGAAGCCAGAGAAGACCATTCCGCGCTTCTGGCAATCCAAAACAGACCTCATACTCCTCGAGAGCCTCCATGAAGCATGCAGCGAAGTTGAAAGAGTGAAAACAATCCCATCTCTTCTTCAGGACTCTCGGAACTTCACCGAAATGTCATCTCTCAAAGGCTGGGAAGTTAGCGTGCCTCTTTTTGACAGTTCCGACACACGCTAACCCCTCAAGTAAAAATATTGCGCTTGAATTACAATCTCGGTAATGGTATGCTATGCCTGCAAGCTGGTCATACACCGTCTACTACCTCTTCTACCCGTGTCGTCTCCAAGCCTGTCGCTCGTCGTCTCGTCCATGACCCCGGGCCGTACATCCTCTTCCCTTGACCTTTCCAACACGGACCTCAACATCATACTCGCTCGCGAACGCCACGTGCCGCACCAACACTACAATGATATTGTCTGTAGATTAGGTTGCTGAGCAGAAGCCGACAATCTCGTTCGTCCATGCCTTTTGGGGTATTGCGAGAACAACATTTGATGAGGAAAGAATTCGTTGTTGAGAGAGGTGGGACATTGGACACTGCAGCTTACCCGATCGTGGAGCGTGGATATTGACGAGAACGAAGAACGACACTTGCGGGCCGCTACAAGTGGAGAATCCACGCCGAGAACATAAACATAGACCAGGGCTTCACTGAGCCGAGGTGAACGATGAAAACAGTAGAAAGGGAAGTAATGGCGTGGTGGGCAATGGTGCGTATCTCGTAGGCGCCGATGGAGAATGGGAGGGGAATCAGAAGGCCTTGCAGTACGGCGAGAGCAAGGAGCTGGGGATAATGAGGGGGTACCGATAGAAGGGGATACTCAAGGAAATAGAAAGATATACTTGAACATAAATACTGTCACATCCTGCGTAGAGCGTCGCCATCTCTATAGGAATACACACACCGCGACCAAAAGAGCCTCTGATCACAGCTTCACTCTCTCAAGTGGAAGAGGTCGACCGAAGGCTGCAAAAGTGGACATATTCGCGGACAGCATTCACGCGACATCATTCCTCATTGGAGATAGCGGCCAAGGGAGTGCACTTTCAACAAAGGCCTAATTCTCGGGCCACGGTATGTCCTCACGTAATGTACGATTCAGGTGCTGGAAACGACGATAGAGATATTCCCTGCGACGCCCTCTTAATTGCATTAGATAACTAGCTAATTGAAGTATCTCCCAGGTATCCAGGCAATTTCCAATTTACTATTGTATCAAGCGTCCGATTATCGATTTCTTCCCCCCCCGCTTCGCCAGTCTCAATCAGATCGTCGGATATGCGCTAAAGTAAGCAAAGTTCAATACAGCCTCCACGCCAAGCTCCGCTGGTTTAGGCTAGGACTCGACATGCTCGATCACCTTGACATATATGATGGCCAAGATTTTCCTGCCAACACTTTTCCATCCGGAGAGATGCCTTTCAATCCAGCGCTTTCGATGCTTCTCTACCGAGTGCAAACGTGTGCAGAAGAAGACATCGACCTTCAGGATCCGTTCTTGTGAATGGCACACCTTGGCCTCCGTATCAAATTTGTCGTCACATTGACGATAGCACGGAGCTGTTCCATATCTCTCGGCTCGGATCCTGACGTTGTTCCAGAACGAGCTACGTCTAATCAGACTCGAGATAATCTCTTGGGCGAGTCAACAACATAATCAGGCCATGAGCCCTGCAATCTACCACTGAGGAGTCAGCCCGAGGAGGTAAGACACGAGCACCGCAGCCGCAATTCAATCCAGAGGCTCTTTTATAAGCATAACGTTTGAGAGAGAGTCCACGGCAACGCAGACAGCCACTTTTTGATTGCGGGCCCCTAATCGCTTTGGTCAGCCCTTCAGCTGTTACGATCGAGTCACTCTTGATTCCGAACTTCTTCAGACCGAATACTTTAAGCGGACTCGCATTCTGACAGCCTCTATTGCCTGACCGCTGTCCAGTAAAGAATCCGCATACTCGGTTCCGCCCATGCATGTCCCATATTCTCGGTGATCTCCTCCTCCTCCCTCAAACCCCCCTCAACCCCCCACCTAGTCTCCGTCTCGTCGCCCACCTCCTTCCAAAACTCCCGCATACTCTCCACGTTATGCCAATAACTCGATCCTCCTTCCATCGGCATGCTACGGCTCCCCGCCGTCAAACTGCCCAGCTGCCGCCCCAACACCACCGCGCCAGGTATCTGCCTGGTGAACGCCACCAGCCGCTTCGCCACGGCTTTCATGTCGGCCCAGTCCCACAGATGCAGGAACGAAGACGCAAACACGACATCCATCTCGCCCACCAGCGTGTCCAGACCGCCACTTCCCTTGCTGCCGGGCTCAGCGAGCACGTCGCCGGCGAGAAGCGTGGCCTGGAATAGGTCCCGGTCGCGGAAGAGATCGTACCCGAACTCGATGAAGCGCGGCTCGAGATCGAAACCGTAGAGCTGCGTGGACGGGATCCCCTCGCGGACGAGGTGGCGCAGCTCCTGGGCGAAGCAGCATCCGGCATCCAGGAGTGTCGCCCCGCCCCGGAGGCGAGCCAGGACGGTGGGGTAAGAAGGGTGGTGGGTTAACCTAGTGTTTAGGAAGCGTAGTTGGCCAATGCAGGGATAGGCATAGACAGCGAAGGCTTTGGAGCGCTGTGAGAGAGAAGCCGTTGCCTTAGCGATTGGGGTGAAGAGCTTCGAGGAAGGGGAAAGGCATGATTTTAGGTACGAAGATTTTGTCACATACCACGTTCAGAACATGAGGTACGACCTCGTTGGGGTGGATCTTGCTATATTGCTCGAGGAGTTCGCGAGCTTCGAGAGGGATACCGGTCACATCCTCGGTGTACCAAGCTTGATGCCCACTATCTGGCTGATGAACCGTGCTGTTGGCCATGACAAACGACCGCAGCAGCTCTTCGGGACGTCTGATTTTTGAAAGACGGTTGTGGCAATTTAGTTGCTTGTGTGAGAGATCTGTAACGGTGAGTTGGGTACTACCAGATATTTGACCGTCGCTAATCCGCGAATCTAATCCAACCGGGTACAGCATAGGATGGGTGAGATCTCGTGTGCTTACTGTAAGCTGACTGCAGGTTCATAAGGTGCACCACTTTACGCGACCATCCTCCATGCCACTTGCGATCCTAACAGGGCTACCACGTACACCCTGTCCTCTATTTGACCGGACTGTTCCGTACACGGTGGGCCCTACCGCCCACATGCTGTCTTCCCTTGATTGCGTTGGAGCATGCCCCAATGTTTGGTGGCCATGACTCGAGTCCCGTGATTGTCGGCTTCAAGATGGATGAGGCCGAACACCCAGCTGTACGGCACCCTTGGAAAATAGCAGTTTCATTTTGCTGATCAAAGTATATCTGCAGATTACCGAGCAGGACGCTGAATCAGGGTCCCCGATGCGTTTCCGTACAGCATATTAATTACCCCAGCGTAGTAACTCTAGGCTGAGAAACACCCCTAGCCTCCACTGCAACCGAAATTCGAAGTCCTGAAAGTCGCAGGCCCCTCACGGTGCCTCCCGTCGTTGACAGAGCAGGCTTCTTGCAATAGTGACCACAAAGGCAGGGTTCGAACTTATTTACGGCTGTGGAGATCGCCAGACAAACGGATGGCCCCCACAATGCCGACCATGCCGACCAAGCTTTCCAGACGCTTGGGGTGGTAGAAGAGGAGCATCGACTTGTTGGTATGCCAGTAAGTCAACGAGGAGGCACGGCATTGCGAAGGGGAAATCTCGACACCACTTCTCCATCGCAGGATGGAACGTCGTCTTCTTGGTGTTTGGCAGCGCAGACTGCTTATTAAACAGGTTCAAGCCAACTCGCCCAGGACGCCCCTCATTCACGGCAGTAAGTCAGGTGGATGAGCGATGTAACTTTTCCGGCGATTGGATCTGCACTCGCACAAATGTAGCACCAAAGAGGGGCGTCAAAATAGAAGTTCCGCCCTCGTAAGCATTCATTATCAGGTAGCGAGATGTCTACTGGTGTGTGTCTTACGACCTCGATGATAGGCCTGGAGAGTTGTTACAACCTTTACAAGAGACCGTAAGTAAGTTAGCTCCCGATCCTGTAACAACGCGATGCTCTTTCGGACTCCTCCTTCCCTTTACCCATCACACCTGTCGGCGGCGAAATTGTTCCATCTGAGTTCTTACACCCTTCCCCATTGCTTCTGCACACCACCCAGCTAGAAAATCTGCCTTGCGTCCAGCCTGGCTCGTTGATCAGTATCATCATGGACCCCCCTTGATGTTGGACCCCCATCGGCCTTTTGCTCCTTTGTACGTCCGCACCTGAACCTTCGACAACCCAAACTCTAGATCTCACCACCACTCAGGCAGCCGCCGTCCAGTGAACCGTGATTCTGTTTCCCATAGCCAACATTCAGCACCAAATCTGGCCTCCTCCCTCAGCTTTTCACCTCGCAAAGTTTAACCCCCCACCCACGGCCTCGATGAGGCATAAAGAGCTCAAAGGCGATCGCCTCTAGCCACTGTCAGTCACACCATTATTACACGTTCACCAGTGCCCACTCGAGCATCTTCGACTATCTTGATCAATAGTACATTGTTTGGCAGTGACGCAATGAAGGACTTGGTGGACATGCAACACGGAAGCTCCGTGAGTGCTTCTTATCTTATGCTCCCTGTATCAATCAGCCGCGAGGGGAGGTTGAGTCGAGCTCGATGAGCGCTGTAGCCTAGCTGAAGCCCTTGGCGCCGAACAAGCAGAGATCGAATCTCTGGATTATTTTCGTTCGTTGTTCGACAAGATCGTGAAGTAGACGAGCCATGGGAAGATGCTCTACGTACACTATAGGCGATGAGGCAGTCCCAGTGCAGCACTCGATGTACCCCACTTTGTGCAATATAGGATCCTGAAGTCGGTATTCGCTCGCCAGAGACACACAGATGAAGTCCGATGTAGCAACAGCAAGGTACTACATGTGTTGCATTCTTTGTGCACTCGTCGAATATGGCTTCTGTCTCTAGCCCAATTGTTGGCAAATCTAGTTGTAGCGCGGGCGTGGAAGACTCTCTGTTGCCACAGGCACACTTCGAGTGGACATAATCGCTCTAGGAGAGGTTCACCCTCGTTCACGCCATTAGTATCATTGCAATTGGAAGATCTCCCATCGATTGGAAGCATGAACGACAGTATGATGCTGATTATATAGTAACGAGTGTACGGATGCGCCAGGCACCCAAGATCTCTCAACATCACCGCCTCTGCTCAAGCAAATGACAACGTAAAGGAATGGCTAGGTGTTCCAGCCACCAACAACTTGAAGGTGCTGTTACACCGGTCGCTCATAATCCGGGTACATGGACGAGCTCCCAGCTTGATCGGAGGCAATAAGTAGCCAAAGCCGGATAGTACAGCTAGGTAACCAATAACCTAAGGCTTGTGGTCTGGGTTGTTCCCGTCTTTGACACCCAGGGTTGTAAGAACTTTTGTGCAAGACGGGTCGATGAGATTGTTGTTTCCTTGACTACCGCAGGCCTTCACATTGTCCGGTGTCTTGCCTGGTGCGATTATTCCGTAAATAAAGATTGTCGAGCCCGTTGGATATTTGCCGTTTCCCTCGGGCTCCTTGCCCTTTGCCTCCGGCTCCTTACCCTTTCTCTCCGGCTCTTTGCCCGCATCCTCGGCTTTCTTGTGAGTCGATTCATACAGCCACAATGCGCCGTCTTCTACATGTTGCAAATTTCCGTGAATATTCGCGTGTTTTCGGCCATCAACTGCCTTTGCCCAATCTGGTGCCTGTTCCTTGGGCATTGACTTTCCTGGGCGAGTCGATGTGAATATGCCTTCGTTGGGCACGTACAGTACCGAGAGAAGCAAGGCTCCTCTTGGATTAGGGTTAGCCTTTATGTAACGGTCGAAAAAGCCCTTGGAAAGGGCCTTAGCCTGCTGGACCGGAGATCCACCTGGCTGTGTGAATGCAGTATAAGCACCACTTTCGGCATTATATTCCATGCCCTCAGGAGTCTTGGCTCGTTTCTCGAGTCCATGATCGGTGTCCAAGGGGTCCCCATACGGTGCCGACGCTGCAATTTGACCGATGGCTAAGACGCAGGCTAGCTCCGGCAGCAGATTCCGGAAATTGAACAACATTGCGAAGATCAGTTGGACTGAGATAGTACTAGTGGAGAGATGTTGTATGCCTGGGCGGTGTGTTCTTCGAGGAAGACTGAGGCTCAAAGACAGTAGTTTCGGAGGACTATAGAAAGCTGGAGCTGTGGGTTTCCAAATATAGGTCTTTCCGCCAGGGAGACGTAAATGTTGCTTGAGAATTAAAGATGGATGGTAAATAATTCTATATACCAGATATAGTTTTGAAGGGTTTATGAATTGACTTCTTGCTTGCTGGGTGATGATTGAATATATAAAGGTCCCATGAGGCAGTGATCATCGATAGATTGCGTCAACGCTCTTGGGTAACTCGAGTTTCAAACGTTCTATGAGGAGCCAGTGAAGCTACGTAGCACATAACTAAAAGACGTTGAGACAAACAGCCCTGCGGCGCAACTCGAAGGAGTGGACTAACTCTCGGATGTTGGGAAGGTGAGAAACAGTGTTCACCAGCGTAAATTGATGTAACTCGCTGCTTCCAAGAATGGAATCGGTTTATGAGAAGCAGGTCGGAGGAAGTGACCAGTGGAAAGACGCGGGAACAGGGCAAAATTCGTCCATCTACCCAAGTTTCAGATATTATCGGCCGGTGGTGAGAAGTTTCATCTGACGCAATAATCCTCGTTGTTTTACCGCGGAGTGAAAGGTGGAAACTTGGTGGATTCTACCAGGCTGGAAAATTGTTCGTTCCATCCACCGGCATGGCGTAGTTATCCGGACACCCAATTCCAGGTCTCGCCGTGGCGCCTCTTAGGCGGCTACGCCATTCAGTGTCGGCGGATGAGATAACTCGCCATTGAATGTGATCCTTGATCCTCATCCTCGTCCTCCTGACCCTTTGACGTTCCCATTATAAAGTCCTTTTGCCTAGTTGAAAACTCAACTAGGTTAAATCAACGAGCGTTCTACGACCATTCAAGTAGAGGAATCCAGCAGAGAGGCTGCCACGAATAGAACATATTTCTCGTAAGGCGAACCATATGCCTCGGTGAGAATGCAAGGGCGACGAATCGCCTTCGTGCAAATGGTTTGAGGACTGTGCCAAGCCCAGAGAAGCATCATAACAGTCTGCTTGTTATAGCCGAGTTTTGATTTGTAACATCACAGCCCACACCTTGTTAGCCTCTCACGAGCGCGGGATCCAACTGAAACGAAAAGATTAGGAATGAAGGCAAAGCAGCATTGGAGTCACGGGGCTGTGTAGCTCCGCGCTGTGGTACAGCTGGCTGAGTTGGCACAGCGGGTGTTAGTGCTATGTGTTCTTGGCGAGCCTTTCCCGACCACCCAACTCCAAGGCAGCGTAGCGAGGCGAGGCTCTGGCCAGTTGAACGTTACTGATGATGCCAAGCTTAGATTGACGCTAGCGGGCATCTTCCATCCGTTATGCCAGTCAGCTTGAGCTCGCGGCCAAGGGAGTAATTCCTGGAAGTACGATGGAAGTGTTCGAGGATGTCGGTAGATGATATTTGCGTTCCGCCAGTCAGCCCCAATCGCATCAGTTGTTAGCGAGGATCTGCGCTGCGGCAACAAGTGAGCTAACCGCGTCCGAGGCTGATTTTACCTGTCTCAGTTTAGCTCTGCCCCCAAGAGGATCAGTAGTGAGAAGTTTGGATGATCCCGGTTGGAGCAGGACTCTGGAGCAGACAGGTGGGCTGATATTCTCGTGACGTCATCATGCCGAATTTTGTGATGTTGCACATCTGGCAATAAGCACAAATACCCTGCAATACGCCCAGGCGTCCGAAGTGTATGTATAGTACACTCTGATGGTCGTCCCTCATTGCTATTGTCAACACAGCATCTCGGGTCCTCGCTCACCGAATCTTTTCGGGTGGTCTGGCCGTTGTACAGCTTCTATGAAGCTGCGTCACCGCGACCTCGCATCTCAGAGCGCATCCTCAAAGTATGCCCAATTATCCCGCGCCTGGTTTCCTCGATTTGCCATCAGAGCTTCGAATCAAGATTTACGGTCATCTCCTTGTGGCATCTGAGCCGATCACAATCTGTTCACGCACATCAGAAGAAGAAATATCGGATTACCGTGGAACCGTATCGCTGAGGTCCTTGAGCACAGCGAAGATCCGTCCAACCGTCCTTGATCATGTGACTCTAGGCCTTCTGGAATGCAATCTACAAATTTCATATGAGGCAGCTGCCACTTTCTACGGGTGGAACACGTTCAAATTCGCAGGAGATAGAACTTGGGATCCTCTTTACGCGTTCCTTCAGCTGATTGGTGAGAGAAACAGGCGTAGTTTGGGAAGCCTGGAGTTGGATATCCCTGGGCCGAAGAGGTTGTGGCAATATTCCGACGGGACGTGCACTACTCTAGATCGATGGTGTGTCCGCCAGGTGGTAGCTCAGCCGGCATACCTGCAGAAATCCGCATCTTTGTTCCAGGAAGGCTTTGTGGACGAGTTGGATCCGGCCATAGGACCTTGCTTTCGAGTTCTTGGCGGTCACAAGTCATCCTTGACATTCAGGCTGAACCTACAAAGATACTATGTGCCTGGAATGGAAAGGCCCGGCGATGAATACGATGACGGCTTCCGCTGGGGCTTGGAATTGCCAATCATCATGGAAAAATACACAAGCGAATTGACTTCAAGTGGCAGCGCCGGAAGTTTGGTGGATGTGCTATGGCATGGAGAGTGCGAACGTGAACTGTTTCTGGAACAGCAGCAGCTACTTCTGGAGAGCGGATGGATCATAGTAGACGTGAAAGAGAGTTCCTACCTTGTGGATCGTGGTGAAGTTACCAGGCTGACCATGCTTTTCACCCTGCGTTGGAAGTCAATATCATGAAGGGTTTCGGTCAGCTCTTCAGTATGTATGTGTGGCAACATAGACGCTAGAGGTTACCTTGGCAGATTCTAGGCGATCTTGCAAGCTTTTTTGCTACATGCAGTGAGCTGCACGCCTTATCAGCTGGCGCAAAATGGTTACCGTTCTCAGATTTGCTGAGCGGCCATGATTTGGCCTGTCCAATATGCATCTTAAGTACTTGATCCTACCTTGCGCTTCAGCAACGTGTCACACCATCCATCTCTAATAAAGCTCGCCTTTCCCGATCCCGTTATTGATGCCTAGCAACTTGAGTTGATTGCCAATATGATACAACGTCTTCAGTCTTTACTGGATCACAAGACTTGAATGCACGGGCTGCGGAAGCGAAGGCCTAATCAGTACTCCGTAGCTCCAAGCGCCGCACATATGTTCTTGTCTAAAGCGCTGTACCCAGGATCATATGCTGGAAATTCATACAACACAACCCCAACAATTAGAAGCTGTTGCTATGGCTCTCACCCGTGTCTGTGCGCTGCATAGCCAGTCCGCTTATTCCCATGTCTTTACCAGCCACCGTACCCATGCCTTTATCGACTGTTTTTTGGACTAGCAGGAAAGAAGCGCGACGGGTGGTCTTGATTCGATGTTCTTCTGGACGTACATCGAGCTGTTGCCGACCAACTTGCACTTGATGCTGGCTATCAACAGTAGACTAGTATCATAAAGAATGTTGTACAATGTTGACAAAGATGTCGAGATCGATGTCAAGAGGATCCTGAACCAAGAACCAATACAGTGGCCTGCAGCGACTTATTGGCCTCGCGGAGTGAGCAGACAATTGGAATCAGACGCTGTTAAAGATAGCGATGCTCTTAACATTCATGTTCCTGTTGTTCTACAATTACGGGATTTTCAAGACCTACCTTATTCTGAAGGCCGGTCAAGGTTTCCTATCGGCCAGTTGCGCTGAGTCCTAATTTTTGCCTCTCTTCATACTAAGCTTTGTGGCTTCGGCGGTGGTTTTCCCCAGGAGTCCAAAGAGGCTAGCGTAGAACGCTTTTGTCGAGTTCCATTGCTGCTCCTCGCTCGATCAGGCCAGCGAATGATCTTGTGAGACGCCAACCAAATTGTGTCGCGTTAGGCATGATGCCTTAGACCGGCGTCAGGAATGTGGGGGTTGCATCATTTTATCCTCTTCCTCAATGCCAAAGAAACGTCCTTGCGGCAATCTCACATCCACTGTTCTTCTAAGTACTCTACATGCGTGCACTGTTCTTGAGGGCAACACGTTCGTAGACGAAGGATGAAGCTCTGCACCAACCGCTCCGAGGGTTTAATACGTATCTGATCGTTTTGCGTCCGAGCTCTGCACATAAGCAAGACACTGACTGATCATTCGTACAGGGCCCTGTCTCCCAGCTCTACAGCCACATCCCGACCTCCTGCTTCCTCGACACCATCCTCATTTCCCTGTGCACATGATTCTATATCCTCGCCCTCGCGATCCTCCTCGTCCTTCCAGCGCGGAGCCAGACACGACCCTATCCGAGGAACCGCGGCCCCAATCACCAGAACAAAGGCTTCGCGGACGTCGAAGATGCGGCGCCGTCGTCTTTGTGGCGCCCATGGAAGGACCGTAGCCGAGTCTACCGCGTGTTCCTCACGATATACTACCCGCTCAAGTCCTGATGTGCGTCCTGGAGATCACGCGTCTCGCGCTCGTGCACCTAGGTATTGGGCTGCTGCCGTTCACCTTCGTTTCGTTGGTCGTTGCTGCCGCTGTGCGTTTGTCGGTTGGATTGAGAGGGAGGCTGATGGGATGGCGAGTGGTGAATTTGGGGCTTTGGATTGTGTTGGCGGTTACGAATGGTATCAAGGTTGCCGAGGAGGTGAGAGAGTTGGATGGATTGCGAGGGAGGCAGCGAAAGAGGTCGAAGTATATGGTTGTGGATGAGCTTACAGATGTGGGTGTCGTGGTTGGGGTGTATATTGCTCTACGTATTCTAGAGGCTAGCCTGGACCCTTACTGAGGGTTAAGCTGTGGCGCCGGTTTTGACTATAACCACGGCAACGTTAGTGGATTGTGTGGCAAGCTTTTCTCTCGTGAGTATCCTCTCCTCGTCTGACCGTCCTATATCTCCCTTCCACTATCTAACCCTTGTTCCTCCTTGGTCTGTGCACTAAACCTACAATCGTGAACAGCAGGCTCAGGCACAAATAAATCCAGGATGGTGCTGACACCTTTCGACTCGGCTGGAGTCGTGCCTCCAGTCATGAGCAATAAGACGCTACGAAGCCTATCAGTGACCGGCTCTCAAGGATACATCGCGAATGGTTGGCGTTATATCTCGAATAGGGTCTACATGAATGTATAGCCCGAGGACGATGAAGTCATCGCCAATCCCGAGTACCTTGACAGCCCACAAATATTGGAATCCATAGTCTCAGAATAGAGGGTTGCAAAATAGACCTGGGAAGATTATCAAGAGACACAAGAAGAGTGCTGCTTTAAGAGCTTCGTCGAACCTCTGGAGTGGACACACGAATGACGCTGTTGATGCCACTGACGGCTGGGACGAGATTATAACAGGCCGGGGTATCGGTTGGGACCTGCGAAGGCGCATCATAATCGCAGGTTTTGAGCTGTTGCGACAATGTGCAAACATACGATTCAGTCATTCAGGGGCTGTAACAGACTCTTTCATCAGGCCACGCATAACCGTCTTTAGGAGCTCACTCCTGTCTTCCATTAGGTCAAATTTTAATCCTTTTCGCTGAGGTTCCACGAGTGCAAGCTCCGGGTTTTACTCTCTCCCTTAGGTTTGGTTTGACGAAGTGGCGAATCGAGGCAACTTCATTGCCCCGTCCGAACCAGGGATCATCAAAGAAGGCAAACGAGGCAGACGCGCGCCGCGAAAATGCACAGATCTTAGGCCAGCCAACCAAAAGACGGTAGCCATGACGGCAGATAATCTGGTGGTGTGAACCATGTTTCAAGATTCCGATTCTGGTGCGTACATTATGCAGGCAAGCACGCCAAGAGTATGAAGCATCTTTTGACGGTTATCTCTCCATATCAATCGAAATTAGATTTTGAGAGGTTTTCACCCAGTTCTGGGCTATGGAATATCCCATGCACCGCTGCTGGCACTCGGGATAGGGACATGTTGACTCACTAGCTGTCTAATTTTACAGGTCAATGAGTCCCGATCATCGTCTTATCAACTCATGCTCCTAATATGAAATGTAGTAAGAGCAGGAAGTATATGGGGTATTAGTATTGTTCAACCCCTATTCTTTTGACACGGTGTCGCAAGGTACATATACATGTATGTAATCCACCTACATTACCCGACGGAACGGGATAGAGCGAGTTACCTTTTCCGGGAACGCGTACCCCTTACGGCATGGCGGCCCGTTGCCCGCTAACCACCCTCTGATGCCTACGGCCTACGGTGGGATGAATGGTTTTCCACCTTTGCTCGATATGTGTATACTGAACTACTTCTCAAGAAGATCAAGCACAAACCTGAGATGTGACGAGGTTTTGTGTAGACAAAGGTTGCCGAGCTCATGTGATCCTTATTTCCGGAATTCGAGACGCGTCATCACAGCCTTGCCTCCTGGTCGTCTACAAAGGCATAATTGTTTTCCAGACAGAAGCCCAGAATTTTATCTAGACACATTGAACGTGCGTGATCAGGATCCTAGTGAAATTTCGCCATGATACCCATAGGCTGGTCCGTAGGAGACCTCTTCGCAGGTATTGGTATCATCATCAAGTCTGTGTAAGTCAAAACTAGACATGTGTACCCCCATGAGCGCGCCATATAGCGAGCTCGAGCTACTTCACGCAAGCTTGCAGTATGTTGAGATGCTCTTCGCTCATACCATTGAATTCAAGACGGAGTGCTGACTTCGAGAATTTGTAGGGAAGTGCTTGATGAGGTTAAGGGAGCAAAGTCTGATTTTCAAGGGCTCATGAAAGAGCTGTATAGCCTGGAGAGGGTCCTTGTTGCAATCAAGTCTCTTGATACTGACCACTTATCAAGCGATGAAGTCAGCACACTACGCCAAGCTATCAGGGACTGTCAAACTTGCATTGATAGTTTTCTGAAGACCATCGAGAGTTATCAACCACTGACAGCAGGCAAATCTACACCAAGAGACCATATTTTAAAGGTGGAGTGGGCTTTAGGCCACAAAGACGATGTCCAGAAGTTCGGAGAAACACTGGACAAGAGAACAACTTCTCTCAGTTTACTTCTCAACACTATCCAGCTTGGCCATTCGTTGACACTTGAAGAGAAAACGGATGATCGCTTGAAGCAGCAAAGCTTGCTCTTAGGCGAGATTCAAGCTTCAGTATTGGCCAAGGATGCAGAGCAATTGCAGTTGCTACGACAAATTAGAGGTCTCCTATTAGCTGCTCAGACTAAGGCTAAAGCGGACGTTCAATCAACCACTTCAACATCGTTCACGCTCCCTTTCAAGCTCAATGGGGCGCCACTAGCCCCAGCATTCGTGCCACGCTTAGAAGTGATGCAAGCGGTAGAAGACCAGCTCCTACCCATATCAGAGACCCAGCAAACCGTTCTTGTCCTTCAAGGAATGGGTGGCATGGGCAAATCTCAGATGGCTCGTGAGTACGCCTGCAAGCACAAAGATAGGTACACTGCTATCTTCTGGGTTAACGCAAGATCGAAGAACACTCTCAAGGATGGTATCACTAGCATCGCTGGGCGTCTTGGGCTCACAGATATACTGAATAAGGATGGATATGTCAATAAGGACGAAGAGAACATGGACAGAGCCGTCTCAGCTGTTCTTAAGTGGTTCAATGAAGACGGGAATACAAGATGGCTTCTGATCTTGGACAACGTTGACAGCCAGGTGCAATTCGATTGTGATAATGATGGTGAGGAGAAATCTTCGAACACTGAGGGTTTCGATGCGCTCCCACTCATTCCATCGAGCTCGCAAGGGACTTTGCTCGTGACAAGCCGGTTATCGTATCTTGCACGCACTTTTGGAGGGACACCAGTGTCCATCGATCAGATGACCTTGAATGAAGGATTAGAGGTTCTCTGCAGGCTATCTGGCCGAAAGTCACAAGAACCAGGCGCCGAAAAGCTTTTGAAGCGCCTTGGATACTATCCTCTGGCGCTTAATCAATGTGGTCGATATATCTTGGAAACGCAGGGCAGCTTTGTAAATTATTTGGCTCGGTACGAGACGAAGCTCAAGTCACTTTTGAAACAAAATCCGAGCAAACGAGAATACCAGAATGGGTCTATTTCTGGAACCTTGAGTTTGTCATACGAAGCTCTTAAAGCGCAGAATCCCACAGCCGCCGCCTTACTGGCGTTCTGCGGTTGTCTCGACAATAGTGACATTTTTTGGGAGTTGTTTGAATTTGGGTTTCGCGTTCCTCATACGAGCGAGTTTCCTCATGTGATGGTTCCAGCATTGTCGTGGATTCCGGGTCTTGATCCTGATTGGTTTCAGAAAATTCAATCTGACGAGGAACAGTACGATAGGGCAGTCAGGTCGTTGCTTCTGTTCTCTTTCGCCAGGCAGAACTTCGAATCTTCGAGCATCTCAATACACTCTATTGTTCACCAATGGAGTCTCTCGTTGTATGGCCGCGATCTACAGCACCGTTTTCTGGAAAAGATCGCCAACCTCATTAGTCGATTTTTCATGCAGGACGACCCCTCAAATCCGACGCTATCGAACGAGGCGCTATTTAACCGGCTTCGACATCATGCTGATCGATGTTTTGCTTTTATTCGTAGCGAAAGGGCCAACGTCGGCTGGGCGGCGGCAACGCTCATATCATTTGGAGTCTATTTCGTACGTCAATGTCAAAATGATTGCGCCAAATTCCTCGTCAGTGCCGGATCGCTCTTTCTAGAGCGGGAGGAAAAGTGTGTTATATCGATCAAGTGTCTGATGCTTCGTTCGATGATAAGCACAATGTACAAATCTTGGGATCAAGACCATGGCAAGAGCATCGCGAATCTATGTGCCGGCCAGGAATTGGCGCAGACCCTCAAATTGCATGTAAAACATGAGATAGGCTTCATGAGAGATCTTAGCTCCTTATACATCAAGCAAGGGAGATGTCGAGAGGTCTGTGAGACGTGGGATCTTGCCGTTGAGCACTTCGCTGAAAAGGGTGGAAACCCTATCTTCTATCGGCTGGCTATGATCGCAAAGACGGAAGCAATGCTCCATGTCCATGATACAGCAGAAGCCGTGAGACTAGGTGAAGATATCTTATACAACCTGACACGGCTATTGGAGGCAGAAACGGCTACTGATTCACAATTTTCGAAATCCCACGTCAGCATACAATTGGACCTCGCATTTATCCAACACCTGCTTGGTACGGCATACGCGGATCTTCGAAAGTGGGAGACAAGCCAAGAGTATTACCTCTCGGCCTTGATCATCCGCGAAACACTCTATAGCCCCGCACACTTGATAACACTGATAAGCGCTACACATTACATTAGCGTTGTTGTCGAATGGATGACAGAGGAATCCTTGATGCAAATACAGAAGTTGCATAATTCCGTTCATGACTTGCTTAAGGCAGCGAAGCCTAATAGGGTTGTACAGAGTGTGGAGAAGAGGACATTCGAAAGCGGTGATTATGACAGATGGAGCTGGGTCCCTACGCTGTAAGAACGTCAGTACGCCATGGACCAGGCCCGGAGCTATACAGTCGACTTTTGAAAAAGCAGACTATTTATTCCTTGTCGAGCTGAGAAAGAGGATCTCGTCCTCAATAGCACGATATTAACACAGGGTCATGTTAAGGAAGCAACTAGCTGAGAAGTCGTATCGATGGAATGATGCAGTAACACGAACATTTGGCCAACATTGCACACTGTAACAGATACCCAACAGAGAGCCTTAGAAGTGCAGGCAAGCGAACAGTCGAGACCATCACACTGTTAAGCCATCGAAACAGCTGTCACTGCATGGAATCCCGCGCAAATCAGGTTCTAACAAGCGGAAGTTCCCAAAAATGAGCGGAAAACCGGCACCATAGAAGCAGGCCCGGCATTGATATGGCAAGCCTGGCTTTCGCCCCGCCCAAAACGGTTCGTTCACGGCTTGGTCGTCGCCACATACCAACATGCGTGCCAACTCAGATATCATCGCCGGCCTGGCGCCCAAGCCACGTCCCTGTCACTCACAGCATACCGTCTCTATTCGCAACGAATTGTCACGTGAATGAAGACCCGGCCATCCCTTCTGGCTTCCCGATGGGCGTAAGTCTACTCCACCTGCATCTTCTGAGCTCGGCTTTGAACGCGAAGTTCAGCTATGCCTTGTCTCGGTTGGAATTCGCTTCTGCATCTGTCTTCTGGTCTCTGGTGATCGTAAATCTTCTTTTCAACCGTTACGCCGGCCTTGCGGTCGTAGATCAGCTTTATGCGAGTCGAACGACTGGGCGGACCAGCTAACGGATGATCGTTGACTTGGTTATGGAATACCATGTGGAATTTTGCCCCTTGCTATCCTGGGGAGATTGCTGTCGCACAAATGAGGTGCTTTGAGAATTGAAAGAACGACCGAGAGCGAACCTCGCTCGTTCTAGAGTCTGGGAATCGGGTCTCTGCTCTTGCTGAATTGCAAGAATTTGAGCGGGAATCTATTGCTGGTACAATAGGTGCTTCTTGCAGGAGGAAGTGGGGCAGAATAGCAAAAGAATGGGGACTGCAGCGAGCTCCTGGATTGCCAGACCTGATTTGTATTGCCCGTGGGAAACGGTGATCTTCTAGAACTTGGAGTGACATCAACGACAGTCCGTGGGCATCAATGTACGAAGATGGCTTCAAAAGCGCTCTTTACTCTATGAAGTGAAAGATGCTGACAGATGGGCAAAAGCATATCGTCCATCTCTTTCGCAGCATTCATGCATTGGATCCTAGTTGAGAAAGCTGAAAGCGTCAAACATACTACGAACATTACCAAAGTAAGATACCCCTGAGAGCTTTGCAAATCAAACAGACCTGCCCCCTGACTATCTTATAATCTCTTTGCCCGAACATCGCTCGAGAGACACTAGCTTCCTGCAAAACCGAGATTTTCCTTTCTTCCATCCCTCTATTAAAAAAAATGAAAGAAAAATTTCTGCTTCTACGACCTCTACATCTGGTTTCTCATCGACATTTAGGATATAGACTAGGGACTTGGGATCGTGAGTATAGTAAAATCGTTGAGAAGCAAATCTCTGTTCTGTGCAAGGGAATCCCGATACTTCATACGTCACAATATCGTATGAAACAGCAGCGATCTATAGCATTCTTTCTCCTATCGCTAGTATTTCGCTTTCTAAGGCTTTATACTTCTATATGCTACTCTCTAAGAGATAGAATCTTCTACAACTTGGAAACCTATTCGAAGGACGAAATCTGAACTAGTGCAAGAGCAAGAGTGATTGTTCCGGAGAAAATTGTGGATATGGATCTTCGATGCACACATATCTATATCTACAAATCCCTGGCCTAACCCTCTTTATCGTGACAATACAGCATCCAGCCTCATATTATTGATACCATAAAATAGCCATCGACTATCTAAACCCACATACATAGTCTAGTTCATAATGCAATCTTCCCTATTTGTCTGCACGGAAGCCATAATATTATAATTAGTGTCGGTAACTCCTATAAAGCGCACACAGAAAGTAACAGGTTGGAAATAAGTAATTTCTGTAGGTTACAGACTCTTCCCAGCAAATTGCAAGTATTAGCACAGTTTCCCCATATAAGGATGGCTACGTAGTTCCTGATCTGATCTGCATCGACTTGTTATGAGCCACAATAAGCCTGAAACCAGTATCGCAACCATTTCGGCGAAGAAAGTCTCTTCTGGACACTACTGCTTTCGTGACTCTGGGAATCTCTATATATATATCTCTCAGGTGTTTTACTACCGACCACCTTGCACGCATGTTTGTTGCTGTTGGTTGGCTCGTGGCAAAGGGTTTCAGGCAGTCAACAGTTATCGGAGAATTACTGGCGATGTTTATGAAGCCGACTGATTCTCTCTGGTCAAGCGGCAGAGTACAAGCAGTGAGTCTCAAAGGCATGCAGATGGATAAGCTACCATATTAACCCTACCACCGCCCCCTCAATCTTCTTTTCCCTTCTATGATAGGGAGACAAAGGGCTGTTGTGGGGCGTTGTGAAGGGCTGGGATCGATGGGGGTGGGTTTAATGGGGGGGTGTTAGAGGAGGTTTTACTGGG